>ERZ779820.1078-NODE-1078-length-17442-cov-2.135273_pt1 | contig 17442 bp, 14 predicted proteins | sample MGYA00511563_ERZ779820 | MGnify/ENA primary metagenome ERZ779820 (study PRJEB29588, sample SAMEA1964852) | human gut metagenome | biome: human gut; feature: human-associated habitat; material: faeces | place: Denmark | collected 2008/2010 ...
ACTTTTTGCCTTTCGCTTTCTTGCTCAAAATATACTTTGCCATAATCTTTGTTATTGTGCCGGGGGCGAACCCCCGGCGGGTTATTATCTTATTTCGTACAAACTCAATGAATTTTCGCACAATACCCACGTCGGGAATTTAGGGTTTTGCAGATAACAAAGGTTATCTAATGCCGCCCGGCTTGTATAAAACCACAACCCAAATTTTTTGCCAATAAAATACATATCGTTTACCCCTGTTTCCCGGTATTTCTCCGACAACATTTGTTGGCTGTAAATGATTGACGAAAATTTAACTTTGCCGTCTAACTTGGTTGCAATCTCGGCAATGTCCGTCGCCTGTGTTCTTTTCTTTGTTTCCATATTTGAAATTTATTTGGTTCCGGGAACCCGCCCGGTCGGATTAGTAATAATAAAAGGATATTTTCAAACCCCGGCGCAACTTACAATGTTCGGCGTCTTTGACACAACGGAAAGCACGGCGCAATAATTTGTTCGCCATTTCAACGCCTACTAACTTAATCAAACTGGAAACGCCAACCAACGTGTTAATCTTTTTGCCGTTGAACAATCCGTTTACTTTGATTTTGAAAGTACGGTTAATTTCTTTTGTTGTATATTCCAAACCGTTGTAAATATCTTCGGGCTTCATTGTATCGCTCTTTTTGTTGCCGGGAAAACGCCCGGTCGTTTTATTAACATGGCACAAAGATAGGGCATTTTATTTTAACTACCAAAAGAATTTTCTTTTATTTTCGATTTGCGGACAAAAAACGGTTCTTTTGGCTCCCCGCAAAGTTATTTTTGGCGAATTTTCATTTTAAGCCACTTTATTTGCCGGGGTGGGTACTTTATCCATTCAAACAAAATAATCGAAATACGGGGCTAAAAACGGGCAAAAACAAAAACGGGGTTGCAACGCCATGTTATAACCCCCTGTTATTACTCTTTATATTTCCATTTATAGCCGCCCGCCGTGTTTAATGTTCCCCGTATTACTCGGCTTATACTTGTATGCGCTATCCCCGTTGCTCGTTCCGCCTCTCTTATACTTGAATAGGAACCAATCAAAAAACCGTCCTTTAATTGCTGAACCGGAATTTGCAGTTGTTTATATGGCTTTTGAATTATTCCGGCTTTTCGGTAACGCTCAATTGATATTGGATTGTTAGCGTTTTGCTTGCGGGTACTCCAACGCAAATTATCCGCATGATTATTGGCTCGGTCGCCGTCGATATGGTCGATTTCCGGCAAATTGTCCGGGTTCGGAATAAAAGCCGCCGCAACTAATCTATGAATTGCCGTTGTTCTCTTTGTCCTATCTTTACATAATACAACAAAGGAATAACCGTAACGGTCGGTTCCGGGCTTTAATATCGTTTCTTTAACTTTGGCAACTTGCCCGTTTTTTCTTACTATTTTACGGGGCAATGATTTTATACGCCCGTTGCTACTAATTTGGTATATTCCTATATACCCGGTTAAATCTTTCCAAATTTCCATATTACCAACATTAAGACGCCAACAAAAGAGAAACGGGGACGGGCTGTTGGCTTTACCCTTTCGGTTGGTAGCTACTCCAACCTATCCCCGTTTGAGTGCAAAGATAGTTATTTTTCGATTGTTACAAATTCGACCCCTAATATTTTTGTTGTGGGGTTTTTGCTAACTACATCAATTTGCCGATTTTTGATTTTCTTTGTTTTCCATAAAAAACCTAACCAACGTTTGTATTGCACCGTTTCGACAATCAACAGACTATCCCGGTTTATATGCGTCCCGGTAAATTGTCCGTCCGGCGTGGCGCATCCGTGCAACTCAAAATACGGTTCGACAATATCGACGCATCGTAAAACGGTCGTAACCGTGTCGCCGGGCAAATATACAACACTATCCCGGACGGTTGCCCGCAATTCGTTGATTGTTTCCATTTGGGTTGTTGTAACCCGTTCCAAATCCCGGTTCTTTGTCTGCAACGTCTTTATCAACTCCGCATCGCTCGCCCGGTATCTTTCAAACTCCGACAATTTCAGTTCCAAAACTCCAACTTTGGCGGCGTTCAAACTATCCTTTGTTTTGTACGTTTCGACGTCCTGCAACAATGTTTCTGTATTTCCCCGGTATCTGTTCCGTTCGTCCGTCAATTTTTCAATTTTCGTTCGTTGCACCCATATTGTTGCAACGGCGGCAACTACCATCGCAATTGCCGCCCAAATCAAATACTTTTTCATACAATTTTCTTTATTGCTTCAAAATGTACCTTTGCAATCCTTTCTTTTCCGTCGTCGCTCATCATAAAACGGCAATCCTTTTCATTATCAAAAAAGAAATTTTCAGATAATACCGCCGGGCAAACCGTATGTTTCAGAATATAAAATTGGCTTTCTTTGTCCGGGTCGCCGTCTATATAATCGAAACGCATTTTCCAACCGTCCGGGGCAAACTCCTTTTCCGCTTCTTCGCAAAGAACGGTTGCGATTGCATCCGCTTTCGTTTGTCCTACGCTTGTGTAACATTCCCACCCGGTGCCGCCTCCGGCGTTCCCATGAACGCTAAACAAAACGGCATTATTGCCGCAATCTGCATGGATAACGTTTGCACGTCGGCAACGTTCCGGCAATGATACGTCGGTTTCCTCCGGTACCAAAATTTCAAACTTTACGCCATCGGCTTTTAACATCGCCGCAATACGGCGTACAATATCACGGTTAAACTCCCATTCAAACAATTGGGAACCGTCCCCCCAAATGGGGGAACGTTTCCCGGCACAATCCACGCCGTGACCTCCATCAAGAATTACAACTTTACTCATTTTCGTTTTCTCCTTTCTTTTTATTGTTTTTGTCGGGGTCGTCCCCAAATTCTTTTTCCAATTTGTCAATTATCGGTTGCAAATGCGACGGCAAAGCCCTTGTAAACTCCAAACGGATAACATGGTAAATAATACGTAATGCCAAATTTCGGGGGTACGCAATAATCAGATTGCGGAACGCATTTTGCAAATACACATACATAAACACGTATGTTAGTGATTTTACCACGATAACCGCCGCATTTTCATCGCCGCAATTTTTCATTATTACAAAAATCGCCTCCACAATAAACAGATACAAAAGCAATTCGCACAATGCGTTTTTAAACTTCCGAAACGAAAAGTTTTTGCATCGCACAATCGCCACGCCGTCCGCCCTCATTCCCGCCCAAATATTGAACGCAAACATTACTACTAACGCATAAACAAAACCCTTTGTCGGGGTTAAATACCCAAATAACGGGCTAACCGTGGAAATGGCAATAATACGCCATTGTTCCCAATTCATAATTCTTTCCATAACTTTATATTATTATTCTACAATATCCGGAACACCTGCAATTATAGTATTTGCAATTATTTCAGAACCCAATTCGGTTGGGTGTACATTATCACTTCTTAATAATCCACTAAACCAATTTGAACCTTTTTCATTTGCACCTAATACAGACGAAATGTCAATATAAGGCAATCCGCTATTGCGTATTATCTGATTTTTAAATGTATGTATTCTTTCCGGAACATTTGGAATTGTACAAGGAATTAACTGTATGTTCATAATTGCACATAACTCTTTTAATTCATTAAAGATATTATTCCAACTTTCATTTACTGCAATTTCTGTATCGGGATTATTCATTCCTAACATCCAAACTATTCTTTTTGGCTTACCATATTTTAAAGCTAATAAAAGTGAATCATATCCACCCTGCGCATTTCTTCCGGAATATCCATCTAAATAAAAATTAGTTCCTCCATTTGCATAACATTTTGACGGCCATAAGTCAGTATAAGAGTTACCAAATATCCATGTATCTTTATCCATCCATGTAACGCTATGCGATAATGTTATATTTGTATATGTTCCGGAAATAGAAATGAATTTTATAATTCCACCTCTACAACCAATCCATTTTGACAATTGTTTTGTTACTTTTTCTCCTGCTGTATTAGTTAATGTAATAGATGTATTTATTGTTCCTTTCACAATACTTACTACTAAACTGTCCGTAATAGTCAATCCATGTGGAATTATTGTTTCTTCTCCTCCATTACTAAATTCAGTAATATTTGTTGCATCAATATTTATTTCCCCTCTGCAATAATCATTTTGGCTTTTATATATTTTTATTGTACCCATTTGTTGAGTATTAAATACACAACCAATTCCATAATAATTTTTACTATCGGGTATTTCTGTCAATTCTAATTCTCCGCCATCAGATAAGCTATCTTTATATACATTATCATATTTAGGTGTTTTAGCATTAACAATATCTTTAACAATTTTTTTAATATAATCATCTGTTGGCTTATCTAACTCATAAACCTTTCCATAATCACTATATGGTATATTTAAATCAGACAAACCGACTATTATCATTGTGTTGTTTTTCCTTGCTCTTCGTATTGTAAATCTTACATAATACGCACCAAATTCAAAGTCTATTTGTCTATTACCATTGCTAAGTTCTTGTGATTTTATAAAGTTCTTATCTTTATCATATAATGCTGCATAAACATTCCCTACCCCATAGTTTATAGATATACAATCATATATATTTGGTATTTTTATATATCCCGTAACTGCATATATTACCGAATATTGATTGGTAACTTCGTTACCATTCTGTGAAATGAAATAATTCTCTTTAAAATCAGAATCATTTACATCAAACAAGTTAACATATTTAATTACCTTATTTTCATCAGATAATTCGTTGGTATTTTTCAATAAAATTATATCATTTGATACTTCTTTAAATTTCTCAAACGCTGTAAGTTCTCCATATATAACGTAATTATCATATTGTTTATATGAATTAACATTTGGGTCTAAACTTGCACCTTTTCCGGAATCGATTGTACATCTAAAATATACAACATTATCCGGTATATCCTCACTTTTTATTATATGCTCACTTACAACTGTATCAATATTACTATATGATTTTACAAATTGTTTATTTTCATCGTACAAAGCTATACACGAAACATATTTATTTGTAGATGTTTGTAGTTTGAAAAAAAGTCCTTTTTTTATATTAAATGGAATAAAGTCAGATGCTGAAAAATAATTATTACTACCAACACTACCGTCAGCGTTTATTAATTTCCCTTTAATAAGTTCCCACAAATCAACTGAAAATCTATTATTTAAACTCCTTTTTAACAATTCTACATCAAATGAATCATTATATGGTATATATTCAGTAAATGGTTCACTTCTTTCTGAAAAAATAGCTCTATGTAATAGCGATTTTACACAAGACAATCTACACCATGTTGCATTTTCGGGGGCTATTGGGTTTTCTTTTGATTTAAACAACGAAATTGCATTTAGATTTTTATCAAAAAAGGCTGAATATGCACCTCCTTCTCCTACATCAAATCCTAAATACTTGCTTCCTCCTTTCACTGGTATAAAATCGCTTATTGCATAATCTGGATTTGCTCTTAAATATATTTTATTACCACTAATTCCATTTATGTATTTACCATCAATAAAACTACCATTTTTATTTAGCAGGTTATCACTAAATATTGCCATCTTATATAAATTAAATTTAGCATCTAATTTTAAAGACTCTGCATTTGTTGCAATACCGGAATCCTTCTTAACCCAATTCCCACTTTTATTGATTAATACAATTACTTGGTCTATTAATTCTATACCTCCGAAATTGGTATAAATTCCGGGTTCTGATGCTAAATAAAAAACATTTTGGTCGGGTGTTCCCGGATTTGTTGTTGGGGTCGCAATTCCCGCAAATGTTGCATTGCTTCCGACCGTTGAAATTATAGACAATAACGTATTTTGCATTATTGCCCCAGTAATTTTTTGGTTTCCGTTTGTCTTAATAACGTCGGCAACCGCTTGTTTTAGTTGTTCGTAATTTCCCATAATCTAATTAGTTTAATTGTTGTCAAAATCATTATTGAAATCGCCGTTGAAATCTCCATTATTATTGATAATATATCCACGTCCTATTTTCTTAACGACGGTATTTGTTTTAAACTCAATTTCCACGCTCGCCAAATCCCCTTGCGTTTGCCATTTGGGGGTAATTAGAAACGTGTCGCAATCGTATTCCCTGCCGTATTTATCCGTTATATGAATGTAATCAGCCATACGGATAAAACGCATAACGTCGCAAAGAAACTCCGGTGCCAATATCGTACATTTAAACGTCTTGACTGAAATTTGTTTTTCCGGGAAAAAATACCCGTCCCGTTCTTTGCCGTCCTCTTCAAATTCATAATCCGGTTTTCCCAACTCTGTACAAAGGTACAACGTATTTTTGAAATCCGGGTTTTTATATACTATTTGCCCGGCGTCAAATACCAAATTTTCAATATCCCACCATTGTATTTTTAAGTAACCGGAAACATCTTGCACGACCGTAAACATTTCAGAATACCACGTTTGCACGCTATCCGATAACGTCATATAATATATTCCGTCCAACTGATTTAATGGCATGGGTAATATTGACGGGTACAATATAACATCATAACCCAACGTTTGAAACCGGACAATCTGCAATCCGGTTTCTTTCATGTACGTTGTTATGTTTGCAACTTGCTTTCCGGTCTTTTCATACAATACCACTGACGTAACATTGTTTGACCGTGTGTTTCTTATTATCTGAAACGGCAACAATCTATCAGCCGGGGCAAACAACGGGTAAATTGCGCCGTATGCGTAACTTTTACGGTGGTTCTGTTCATTTATTGACGTGTACCACGGTAATACGCTTATATTGTTATTCTGTATCATATTTCAACGTTGCTTTAATGTTTCGACTACACAAATTTACTGAAAGTTTATCAACTTGACCGTTACCGATATATGTTTTAACTAACTGCATCGGATTTGGGTCTGTGGTTCCTGCCGGGAAATTCAATGTTTGTTTTTTCTTTCTTTCAACCCCAATTGCATAATTGGGCGTATTATTTATTTTAAAACGTCTTGCGGGCATATCATAAACCCAATACGTCGGTTGTATATTGATAAACGCTAAATAACCGTTTTGCAAATAGTATTCTACATTATCAACGGTTTGTCTTGTAAACGGCAATTCCAATTGTCCGCCGCCGGACGGCGTAACCGCCGCAAACAATGCGAATCCATCCGAACTAATTGCACCGGGGTTTAACAACATCAAATCAATATCAGACGTAAAATTTGAAATGTTTATTTCCTCAATTTTTCCGGCTGTTACATATTTTGACGTAATTTCTATTGCTAAACCCTCAAATGCTGTTGTTACATCATCCATCCACTCAAATTGATAACGTTCCGGCATTTCTACTTTGTCAAATGAATATTCAGACGTTGCAAAAGCTAATTTTTTGCCGTTCCTAACGTTTTCTAATTGTGTTAAATCATAATCAATAATCGGGTTATATCCATACGAACCGCCATTTCTAAACCAACTTACTTGTTCAATCTTAAATTTTCCGTCCTCAATATACCAATAACATTTGTAAATATCCCGTAACATCGTCATAATTTGTTGCAATGTAATTGGGGCTTTCTGTGCCGGGGTCTGATATTCTCCATTAATAACATTACTTTTTTGACTTATTAGCAACTTAAATGACTTCCCGGAAATAGGATTGTTTGTGTTATAAAGGAATTGGCTGTACTCCGGCGTCGCTTCATGCGTTATTCCGGGCGCAAATTCTTTTAACAGCACATTGATACACGACGACAACGTAAACACGTCACGCAATGTATATGCCTTTCTTGCTTTTTTTTCTAATATCCAATCATACAAAGAAAATTCAAACCATATTGACGCATAACGCCATGTTGACCGGGCAATTGGGTAAAAAACATTACCAAAAATTGAATGTGGGGGTTCAAAGTATTTTCCATTATCAGCCAAACCGTACTCGGTTGGTTCTTCCGAAAAACTATTAGATATATATGCAACATCTATCGCATAGCCTATCGCCCTATGATAATTCCTATTGTTTTCTACAATATCATTATTTGGAATTGGATATGTGTTTAAATTATCTATCTTTTCAACGTCACATAAATACCTTGCATATATATTATAACTTTTCATATCCGCATGGGCTGTTCCGGTTGCTCCGCTTCCATCTGCTGCCGGAATATCAAATTCCAAATTATCAAACGGTTCTCCCTCTGTTCTCCTTGTATAAAGAAATAAATCTTTACCATCCGAAATTCTAACTATCGCGACAGAAACAAAACCAAATGGTGTACCTTGGAATTTTCCTTGTGTAATACGAATATAATAATTGTTATTATCAGGCGAATACAATTTCCCCGTTAATGAACTGGGATTGTCGCCATCTGCCATTCTTCCCGCATATAGTCCGTTTACGTTTGGGTTTGAATTTCCCGTTATTCGTATTTCTTTCAGAACATTACACAACGCAAAATAATACGTATGAACCAATGCATTTTGGTCTGTAATAACATTTGCGTCTTGCTCCCAATTTGTACCCCCTAAAAAACAAGAAACAATACTATCTCCGGGGGCGTATATTTGTATCAACGGGCGTTTTCTTATTGTAAGAAATTCAATTTGTGGTGCCAACTCAATCAAATTATATTCTTTTTCCAAACCCGCTAAAACGTTGTTGTATTCGTCTATTGTTTCCGGTTGTACCGTTACCAATTTATCATCATCATTAAACGTACAATCTGTTTTCATAAACATTGCTTTGTAATACTGATTGTATGTTTGTCCCCAATCATCGCTTTTTTCGATATATAGGAAAAATTCAGAATCAAACGGGGCGTCATTGATAATATCGTAATCAGCACGGACAAAGTTTATTTTACCGGACAATTTAGCCCGGTAAAATCTTTGATTTGTTTCCAATTCATAGTCCAACGCCAAATCATCTTTATAATTTGGGTTAACAACTTGTTTTTCGCCGTCCTCTCCTATTTGCAAATAGAATTTATATTTCGGTGTCATAGCTTTTTAATTTTACGTTTCAAATTCTTGTAACTTTCAATCGTATTTCCGTCGCCATCCACGTAAACCCGTCGTCGGTTCTGTTCCTTAATTTCCCTTACATCATCCGACAAACTACGTAAATCCGGGCTTTGTCCGGTAACGTTTAACGTCAAACCGTCGCCGTCTGAATAGGATTTTAAATACTTATGTGCAAATGTACCATTGTTTAGCGAATTGATAACGTCCGGTATTATCTTTCTGAAACGGCGTGAACTTCGTTTATTTATCACGGCGAAAAATTCGCCTCCCTCGGCACGTCGGCGGGTTCCGTCCGGTTTCGTTCCTAAATCAATATCATTTCCGCTTTGGTGCGAACCGCCCTCCAAAAGTTCAACGGTACCGTCGCCGTATGTTTCTGTTCCTCCGGTTCCTCCGGTCTGTTTTGCCAATTGCGCCGCCTTGATTTTAGACGCTGCAAAACTCGCCCACATTACGGCAATTGCAGGTATTGCAAGCGGGAAACCTAATTGCGACCATATCAACGCCGTTGCCGTTACCATGTTTCCGATTTGCTGCAATGTTTGTATTGCTGCCTGCTGTTTTTGCGCTTTCTGTTGTTCTTTCAATGCTTTTTCTTGGTTTTTCTTTGCCAAATCCAACTCCTTTTGCGCTTGTACAACATTATTGGCGTACCCGTTTGCCCTTGCTTCCAATTCTGCATCCAACGCCGATTGTGCGGCGGAAACCTCTTTATCCGCTTGCTCAACGGCTGCATCTGCTGCGGCAACACGTGCCGCCGTGAATGTATTTAACGCATCCAATGCGTATTGCATAGACGTATTAATTGCCTCTTTTTGGTCGTCGTCCAAATTAAGCCCAAACAAACCGTAAATGTCTGTTCCTCGTTCCTCCCCTTTGGATTGCTCAATTTCTTGGTCTATTTTTTTAATAGTGTTTTGAATTGTTTGTACCTCAACATCAGACAATTTATTGGCGGCTTGCTGATTTAATTCTAAAACCTTTTGCAAACGTTCCTTTTCTGCTTGCAAACGGAATTGAGTTTTCCGGGCTTCTGAATTTCTCAACAAATCAAACTCCGATTGTGCCAACGCTTGTTGTTGGTCGAACATCTGTAATTGCGCTTGCAAATATTCGTCCGCAATTCCGGCTCCCTTTGCGTCAAAACTTGCATTAATTGCCCCGGCGTCCTGCTGTTGCCCGGTCGGTTTCTGTTGGTTCTGTAATAATGCGGTTTGTCTTTCGTTTTCCAACAACTGCATCCGCAATTGTCTTTCCTGCTCGCTGCCCTCTTTGACTGCTTGCAAACGTAATTCAATGCTTTCTTTTTGCAACGCTAATTCCTGCAATTGTCGGTCTTGTTCGATTTTCAATAACGCCTCGGTTTGTTGCTGTTCTAATGCCGTAATTGTGGCGTTTATCGCTTGGCGTCCGGTTTCGTTCAAATCCTTTTCGGTCTGCAATTGGTGTTGTAAATCCTCAATTTGTCGGGAATACTGATATTGCGTTTGTTGGCGACGCTTTGCCCATTCGTCGGTTTCCAACTGCAATTGCGCATCCTGCAATTTTCGGGTTGCTTCCAAATTCTTTTTATATGCCGCCTCAATTTGTTTTGCTTGCTGTTCTGCTGCCTTTTCCGCATCGCTTTTACCCCTTGGCGTTACGGTTGGGTTCTGTGTCGTTACGGGCTTATTGTCTGTTTGTGGCGTCGGGGTATCTCCAACAGAAACCGGGATTGTTAACGGTTTTATTTTCTTTTGCATACCATCCAAACCCTCTTGGAAATTTTCTGTTATGTCTTTAACTTGGGCTTTAACCAAATTTCCGTACGCTGCTGCATAATCTGCCAATCCTTTTTTTACGTCGTCAAAATCTAACGTAAACGCCCCCTTTAATGCGGTTCCGGTTGCTTTGACTATATCAATAAAGAATCCAAACAAATTTCCCAACGTATCAAATGTTGTTTTGAATCCGGCAACAATCCCATTCCAAATTGCACGTATCAAAACACTTTCATTGTATAACTCAATCAAGTAATTGACAACATCAATAACCCCTTTTATTATCGCCGTCAATCCTTGGTTAACAAAAACTTTTGCCTGCGTTGTCAACGTTTCAAAATTTCCTCTGGTTGCGTCAAACAATCCGGATAATGCGTTTTGCAACTCAATTTGGCTTTGCAATTGTTCCTCCTGCAATTGCGCCAAAACTCCGGCTTTCCCTTTTACTTCATCCATGTTTGTTGAAATATCTTTCAACGTGCGCAAATACTGCAATCCGGCGTCCTCTCCGGGACCCCCGAATATATCTGCAATTGCAGCCCCGACCGTTGCCGCATTATCCGGCAATTCTGCCAATTTTGCGGAAACGTCTTGTATAACATCGAACGTTGTTTTGGTTCCGGTCTGCAAATCTTTTTGAACTTGTTCCGACGAAATACCGATACCGTCCAAAGCCGCCGCCGTCGCCGTCGGCATTTCACGCAAACGCAAATTTGCCTCCTTAATTGCGTCAACGCCTTTGTCCGAAAAGATACCCATTTTGTTTGTTTGGGCTACAATCGCAACAAATTGGTCTGCTGATATTCCAGCCTCTTTGAAATATGCCGGGTATTCTTTCAACGTGTCTAAAAATTCCCCGTTCGCATCGGCTCCGGACAAAAAACCATCCTTAACCAACTGCAATGCCTCATTTGCAGAAATACCAAATTGTTTTGATAATGCGTTTGTTGCAATCAATGTTTCCCGGAAATCTGCGCCGAACGAATCTGCGACGGCTTGCACCTCATTTCTAAACGCTTTCAAATCATCGCCACTTTTCCCGGTAAATTGTTGCGTCAATCTCGTTGCCTCAACTAACCCGGCGTTATAATCGTACCACCATTTAAACGCCGCACCCGCCGCCGCAATTCCGGCAATCGCCAAAAAAACCGGGTTTGAAAGTAATCCCAACAAAGTTTTTCCCAATGCTTTTGCCCCGTCGCCAATAGCTGTAAAAACGGCTTTACTTTCAGCCCCGCCACGTCCTAACGCCAAAAGACTTTCGCCAAATGCGCTATTTAAACCTAACGTTTCTTTTAATTTGTCGCCATACGCAATAATTGCGTCGGACGCCTCCGTATAATTTCCGACGTTCAATTGAAATTTCCCGGTTGCTTCCTGCAAACGTTTCATTTCTTCGTATATTTCTTTGGTTTGTGCAACCAATTTTCGCCCCTCCTCGGTGTTTTCCCGTTCGGCTTTAGTCATGTTGTTTAAATAAATCTTATTCAATGAATATTGCGCCGATAAACGGTTATAACTACCCTCGGCGGATTGATTTATTTTCACAATCAGTTTATTAATTTGGTTCGCTTCCTGTTGTGCCAATTTTAACTCGGCTAACTTTTTGGCGTTCTCGCTTTCTGCAAACGCCAAATCACGTTGCGCACGTGCCAAACGTTCCGCATCGTCTGCGGCTTTCTTGGTTGTGTTCCTGCCGTCCTCGGTTGCCCCGGAAACCTTTTGCAGAACCGCCGCCAACTGAATTGCTTCCGCCCTAATATTTTTCAACGTATTTGTATATGCGTCTGAAAGTTCATCCAATTGCTTTATCAAATCAGTAATCGAATTATCGGGGCTTACCAAATCAGAATATTTAATTGGGTTGTTGTTATCTGCCATATATCCGACTATTTGTTTTTGTTATTTTCGGGCAATTTGCCCTACAATCAATTTTCTTTTCTCAAATGTATAATTTATCGTCTGAAAAATAAAACACCTTAAATCGCCTTATTTTGGCTTTTTCTGCTTGCTTTTTTCGCTTGCTCCTTAATGTATTCAAATGCGTTGTAATATTCCAAAACGGTAAACGATTTTGGGTTTACGTGCAAATGTTGGGACAACATCAAACACATATTTTCAAACTGCTTGTCGTATTGTATTTCCACGCTATCCGACCCGCTAAACGATTTGGGTTTTGTATAAGTCAACAACAACGTCGTAATATGGTCTATTTCTTCCCGTTTGTCGCTTTCGTCCCCCTTTATTATCGCATCCAACATTAACATCGTGCGTTGCTTCAATTGGTCGTAATACTCTTTAACCGTGGCGTCGTCGAATAGTTTAGGAAAATACAATTGCAATTCTTCATCTATTTTTTTTTTGACCGCTTCCAATTGGGCGGTCAACTCGGCGTTCGGCGCATCGGCGAATAAATCCAATACCTTTTGCAAACCGTCCGCCGTCATATCGTTGTATTCGGTTCCGTCCACGGACTTAACCAAACAGGCAAACGCCAAATACTTTGGCGATATGGCGGATTGGACGAAATAAACGTTTTGCCGCAAATTATCCAATTCCTTTTCCGCCAAATCCGGCTTTTCCTTTCGGATAAACCGGATTGCCTTTTCAATATGCGCATCCCAATCGTTCAAATCCGACCCAACCCCGGCGTCGATAAGCAACATTTTGTTATATGCGTGAAATCGCAAAATCGGCAATTCGTCGATACTGTCGTACAACACAACCGCCCGTTCCCCTATCTTTGTCGTTTTCATAAGAGTATGCGGGTTATGACTGTTGAACAAAACGGAACCAATAACAATGCCGGGTTCCCGGTGCATATAGCAAACAGGACGGACAAAACGACCCCCGCCCACCATGATAAGCAAAAGCCGCAATTGAACATCTTAACAAAAAAGTCGTTGCCGTGAACTTGGACGTACTCAATAACGCCCCACTTTTTTAACAGGGTCAACAGGAACGCCGCCACGGTTGCCACGACCAAAACCCAAATAATGAAAGTTACCATATCGTTAAATGTTACAAGGTTGATTAACTGACAATACACCCTCAAAGCGAAAACCGCCGAACGGGTGCATTAAAAATTGATTATCTATTTCGTCCAACGTAAACCCACGGTAAACGTTTTCCGCCAACTCATAAATCCGGTTTATTACAATCGTCCCGTCTTTCAGCCAAAAACCGCCATTTAGGACGGTCAATATTTCGTTCTTCAATGCCTCGGTATTCCGGTTGTTGAGTTGACCGGGGTAAACCTTGCGCAAATCGAACCAAACAATAAGGGAAAACGGGGCTTTAATCTCGCTTTGCTCTTTGGGGACCCAACCGACCGTTTGCGGGTCGTCTATCCAAAAGAACGAAAAATTGCCAATATTGGCATCCGGGGAAACGTCGATATAATCATTGTCGCCTCTCCATTCCGTCCCGCCCGCATATACGTTCGGGGTATAATAGCGTTTGCCCTGTATCACTTTGGCGATACGTTGCGCCCGCCCAAATGCGATATCCAACCAATCGACGTTATCCATTAACCCGGTTTGTATGTTCCCCAAAACCCGGTCGATTAAAACCGGGTTGGGAATTATAGGGGTTGTTCTCTTATTCGTTGCCATATAATACGTTTTTTGCTTTCTTCATTAAGTCCGGGAATATATATTGCCAAATCAACGCCGCAATATTTTCGTCCGTCAATCCCAATATTTGCCGCCCGTACTTTTTTATTAAGTCCTCCGTTTTGAAATCCGACGCTTTTATTTCAAACTGTTTGTCGCCGACTTCCAAAAAAAACGACGCTTCAAAATCCCCGGTATCCCGTAACGTTACCCGGTTTGTCGGTTGTCCCTTTTCCTCCTTTATGGCTATCGTCAACGGCGAATACGGGGCGTAATCCATAATATCCACGCCCAAACGGTTAATACCTTGTTCAAACAATTGTTCCTCGGCATTCATATCAACAATATAGGCGTCATTGTCCCAAATGATTTGTTGAATGTATGCGCCGGACGATAACCCGTTGTTGAACGTGGCAACCCGGTTGCGTAAATCCTGTATTGACTTTAACCCCGCCATAATCTTACGTTGTCCGGTATTTTACACCGTGGTTATTACAAGTAAGGCAAATACGGTCGATACCCTGCGTATCCAACCGCAACGCCTCGTATGCTTTTTTAAGGTCATAACCCAAACCGCCGGGGCGACCCTCAACGTTGCCGTCCAATTCGTAAAGAATTTCCAACCGGGTTGCGTTTACTTGGTTCCGGTTTACCTTAACATCGGGGTTCATTGCCAACGTGCGCAACATGATTGCGGCGACCTGTCGTTGGATAACCGTTTGGAAAATCTGCCTTTCCTTAATGATAAAATCCGTTAGGTCGCAACCAACGGTTATTTCGCAATTCAATCCGTAATTCTGCGTATTGGTGTACATCGTCAACGCAATATCCCACAACTCCGGGTATTCGTCGAATGTTTCCGGGGCGTTCATCATAAACGGGGATACCTGTAAATACTTGGTTATTTCCCGCCAACGCTCCAAATCAACGTAACCCGTACACGTCCCGCACGGCTCCCGGCTCCAATCCTTTGTCATGTTAATTGCCTGCATCCCGGCGGGCAAATCGTTTTGGTTGTAACAAAGGAACCACGACCCCCCGGCGTTGTTTCCGGTACTGATATACGGTAAATAACAATCTTTCAACGGGAACCATTGAAAACCGCCGTTTGTCTGCGTAAAATTCAAATCAAACGTCTTTATCGGGTCAATTTGGGACGAATGGAAAAGATACATACGGACAACCCCGGTTGCGCCCGTCATTTGCAACCCGATTTGTTCGATTTTCATTGTTACGCCCATAGAACGAACCGGGACAATTTCAAACCCGACTAATTTATGATTATTCGGCAACGTCGCCCGGATACGTCCCGCACCGTCAAAGAACGTGCGCCGTTCCAATAGGTTCTTTGTTTCCTTATCCAATCCCTTTATTTGCGTGAATGTTTGTACCATTTGCGCAATACCGTTACGGGTCAACCGCTCCAAATAATCGGAAATGAAATTGTACGGTTGCCAATATGGGTTGCCGTAATCGTCGTTAAAATCGCTTTCGGTCGGTTCCTCGTTTTGGTTGTCCCGTGCGGCAATCCAAACTTTGTTGTTGTGGCGAACCTTTGCCCCGGCTTTGTATTCCGGTATCATATTCCAAACCGGATATTGAAAAACGAAATCATCCGGGACGATTGCCCGGACATTATCCAAAGTAACAAGGGGGTGCGCACCTTGAAACGTCAAACCGCTTTCCGTCTGCGTTAAATTGTCGTCTATCGCCTTTGCCGGGTCGTATGATTGTTCCCACCCGACGACGTGCAATAATGCGTCCTGTATTTCTTTTAATCGGTACATCTGCGTTTGAAATAAATAAGGGGGCGGGGATAACCACCCCGTCCCCTCGGTTTAACAATTCGTTATGCTCCGGCGTTATGCGCCCGCACCTCCGGCGGGAAATTCCCCGGCGTTGGTTACATATACAGGCATACCCAACGGTTCGTTTGGATTGCGGGCGGCAATCTCGGCTTTGATAATCGGGTTTGCCACAGTATCCGGGTTGCTGTTGTAAGCAACCATATACGCCACGTCAACGGAAAATCCGAAATACTCCTTAACGGCGCACGTCAAATCGGCGGTTGCGGCGCCCATGATTGCGGACTGGTCGCCAACGGCGGTGTAATAGTGCGAACCAACGGGCAAATCAATGTACGGCAAACGTACAACGTCCCATTCGTGGAAATTCGCACGGGTGCGGCGCAATGCCTCACGGTCAACACGGGTAAGGATACCAACATTACCGTCAGCAACGGCAAACATGGTTCCCATTTTGCCCGCTTCGTCGGTTACGTTGTTCGTGTAGTGCAAAACCTTGTTGTCGTACTCCATGCGCTTGTTTACGTCGTTGTAAACGCCATGTTGCGCAAGTTTACGAATAAGGCTATCAACCCCGGCGTTGGCGATAATGTGGATATATTCCGGGTAACAGTTAGCCCGCATAATCGGGTTAATATCGCCCAAAATCTCGGTCGCCATTTGGGTTGGAACCTGTACCACGTTGCCCTCCTCCGTGTAGTTAAGCAACGTTTTGAACACCTGTGTTTTGTTTGCCTCCAATGCGGCAACGGCTCCGACGTCCAATTTGTCCGCCAAAGCCCGGCACGTCTTTTCCATTTTGCGCAAAAAGTCGTGTTCGTAGGAAATTTCGTTGTTCATGTATGCGGCGGGAACCATTGTAAAGCCAATGGCATAAGTCGCCCAAACAACCGTTACCAATGCGGACGTATTTTCATCGTCAGCGATAACGCACGAACGGACATTGCTAACCTGTACATCGCCGTCGTAATTGATAACGGGTACTTGTACCGTGTTACCAATGGACGCAAACGCACGGTCACGCAAATTGGGGTTAATGATTGAGGACGGGGCGTTGGTTTGCTCAATGAAAAAATCCAATGCGCCATACTCACACGGGCGGGTCATATTACGGTCTAATTCCGGGTTTTCAATCCGCCAATTTTGCAATCTTGTTGCTACTAATGACATAATGTTAAAAATTTAATTGTTATTAAATGCGGGTTTACCCTTTACCCGTGATTGTTTACTTTTCCGGCAATGCGG
>ERZ779820.1080-NODE-1080-length-17429-cov-3.236042_pt1 | contig 17429 bp, 8 predicted proteins | sample MGYA00511563_ERZ779820 | MGnify/ENA primary metagenome ERZ779820 (study PRJEB29588, sample SAMEA1964852) | human gut metagenome | biome: human gut; feature: human-associated habitat; material: faeces | place: Denmark | collected 2008/2010 ...
CCATAGCTTTTCGGATAGCCGAAAGTACGTTTTCTACTGTACATTCCTCCCACCCACACAGCCATACCAGCGTCCGCATTTCTGCCGCAGTCAGTTCCACATCTCCAAAGATTTCATTGAATGCGGCAATCCTACGGGCTTCATTTTCGTAAAAATATTTGTTCACGTTCCGGGTTCCCCATTCCGGCTGAATTATCATCAAATCACACCTTTCTCGTTATCTGCTATCCACAGGAGCGTGACACGCTCCTGTCTGTTATCATCAAAGGAAAACTACCAGCGGAAGCTATCCGGCACTCCACGTTTTTCCAGATATTCCTGTCTGGCATTTTCCCGTTCTTCCTGTGTGGGCGCAGTCTTATATTTCGCATATAATTCATGGCGCACCAGAGAATCCAATTTCTGCTCCAATCCCTGCCGGATTTCATTCAGACAATCATCATCTTCCATTAGATGATAGCGGAGCAGAGATACAAACAATTCATAAGGAATTTGCACGTTTTTCATCACTTAATCCTTTCTGCGTCGGTTTGCGTCGATAGCGTCAATATTTTCTATACCAGCCCACTGTAAAAAATACCGTCGCAACCGACGCATATCGTCGCTTTTACTCTCTCGGCTCAAGCCGTTTCAGAACAATCTTCCTTTCATGCCCTCGCTTATTGTCATAGAAAATTCCATAGTTATTAAGCAACTGACTATTGACTACATTCAATTTTCTGGAAAGCACGTTTGCCTGTATCTGCATATCCGGCAACTGGCTCACAAGTTCTGTTGCTGTCCCCTCCCATTCCGGCTTATCCTCTGTCAGAAAATTGTTGATTGCTTCCAGCAGAGGATTCGGCGGTTGTTTCCACAGTTCCGTCTCCGAAATCCACCGTCACCTCCATGTCCGGAGCAACGTTGTCCAGCTTTATCTTTACCACCTCATGCAACATGGCATACTCACTTACCGATATGCGGGGTGTTTGTGTCTCTACTTCCTTTTTCGCTCCCTGGCAAGCCGTCAGAAGAACCAGCAGAAGGCCGATGCACAGATTCATTTTCTTGTTATAGTTCATATTTTATCTCTTTAAAGGAATTTCTACCAGTTTTTCCATCAATATTTCCGGTAAGGTTCCGTCATCATATGCAGGGTTTGCGGAATCCATACCTTGTAGCGGCCTTTCGGAGCCCAGTCGTTGCCCGCAGAGGCAAAGTCACAGAAGCGCACGGGCTTGGCCGTCTTGTTGGCGGCATCTTCCAGGTCGGTGCCCAGCACAGCGGGAACTTCCAACGTAATCCAGGCAAATGAGCCGGACATATTTTCGTGTACTGCGGCCTGCACCACACCCCGCTCATCGCTCCGGATGACGGCACACTCATCCACATCGCCGTCGTCGAAACGGCTGTCGCGGGCAAATACCAGCGGACCGCGCACCACTGCCTGGTGGTTATGATTCTTCACTACTTTGGTTTGAAGGTCGAATTCCAATGTCACTTCATCGCCCCGCTTCCACATACGGTCCAGGCAGAGATAACCGCCCCGGTGCAGCACTTCCTGCTCTTGCCCGTTGACAAAGGCCTTCGCCCCGTCTACCTGCGAAGGGATGCGCAAGGAGAGTTTAAAGCGTTCGTCCCTCTGCGGTTCCACTCCGATGCTTACCTTTCCGTTTACGGGATAACCGGTCTCTACTTTCAGGGCCACTGCATTTTTCCTGCCCGTCTTCACCGTAGCTTCCATCGGCACATAGAGATTGAGGAATACACCGTCTTCTTTTGTCGCCACCGCCATCTTCGGAATCAGGGCGAATCCCCGGGGACCATTGGCGTTGCAGCAGTTGATGTGCATGCCGCATTGCTCCTCACCCGGCTGTCTGCGTCCTTCCAACGGACTGTACTTGGAAATCTGTCCTCCGTCGTGTTTCATCGAGGCGAACAAGGCATTGTACATCGTCCGTTCAAACTCCTCGACGTAGAGCGGATTGCCCGTGTCGCGCCACAAACGGCTGCAGAACTGCATGTAGGTGAACGTCACGCAAGTCTCCATCGTATGATAAGCCGGCAGAGTCTGCTTGTCCTTGCCTCCATACCAGCACTCGAAGGCCGCACCCGAACCGGCAATGTTTATCTCGTCGCGCCGGATACTCCCGGCCGTACGCTCGGCGGCTTCCTTGTAAAGAGGGTCGTCCAGCACACGCCCCAGTTCTATCAGACCTTCGTAGCAGGACATCATCTCGTAAGCCTTCTGCCCGTTTTCGAACGACCACCACGATGCCGGATAAGCCGAACGTTGCGATACCGGCACATCTTTCAGCGCTTTGGCTATGAGTTGCGAACTGCCCTCCCGCTCGATGCCCGCCACGATGCTTTTGGTAAAGTCGAGGTAACGTCTCTCGCGGGTAATGTCATACAGATAGACCACCGGTTCCAGAATGGAACAACTTGCCATACCAAAGTAATTGCCGGTACGGGCAATGTCGATGTGCTGTTCGTGCAACTGCTTCATCAGGTAATCCACCGAACGCATAGCGGTCTGCAATGCCGCCTTGTCGCCGGTCAGGCGATAGTATGCCACCAAGGCAAGTGCCGAATATTTCCTGCCCCAGATGTCCCAGTTGGTCAGCCGGGCTTCGGGGATGTAGTTACCTATGTAGCCTTCCGGAGTCTGGGTCTGCATGAAACTCCGCACGCCAGTCTTTATCTGCTCCAGCAACGCAGGGTCCTTGCAATACTCGTAAGACGAAATGGCCCCCAGCAGCCACTTGCCAAAGAATTCGGACTGCCACAGGCTTGTCTCCCCGCGATGACGGAAAGGCTCTACCAGATGCTCCACATCCTGCGATTTCACCCGCTGCTCGATGCAGGTATGAATGCGTCCGCCTACAAAACCGCCAATGCGGATGTCCTCTACCCTGCTCTCCTGCCCCAAAACCGGCAAAGAGCCCCAGGCACACAGTCCTAACAACAATACTCTATAATTCATCGTATATCCATATTTTGATAATATCCATAAAAAACATGCAAGTGCAAACAGTATTTTTTGTCCGAATTTATATACACGCAATCCAACATTCCGCAAACAGCTAAGCATCAACCATTTACGGATCATCCTATCTCAGTCGTATACTTAGGGTATCTCACTATACGACTGAGATACCCTAAGTATACGACTGAGGTACCCTCATTATACGACCTTGCCTGAAAACAATCCATCTTGTAATCTTTTTATACCTTATTCCCCAAAAAGACGAAGTGCATAAAAAAAGACAAATCTCCCCCCGCAATCTTTTCCGGAGAACAGAATACGGAAGGAGATTCTTAGTGTTTGCATCCAATCATCATCCTGCTTTATCAATATCCGGGGTTTTGTTCAATCACACCGCCCGACTCGGTAATCACCTTCGGTGGAATGGGGAACAATACCATGTGGTCCTTGGCTGCGGTACATCCGCGATTTCTGGCAAACTCAATATATTTACCGAAGCGTATCAGGTCCTGACGGCGCCAGCCTTCCATAAAGAGCTCGCGCCCTCTTTCCATCAGCAGGAATTCTTTAAACTTCTCCTTGCTGGATTGTATATCTGCCGGAATGGTATGCGTGACGCCCACACGGTCGGTAATCTGTTTCAGATAGCCCAGTGCCTTGTCCGTAGGTCCGTTCAGCTCGTTCTCTATTTCGGCCAGAGAGAGGAGTACGTCCGCATAACGGAAAGCCACGATATGCGTATTGCCATTGGAATACTTCTCGGAGTCGTTACACAGATATTTCACCGGAACAGCCCCCTGCTGGATACGGTCATCACTTGCGCCACCTCCCCCGGGACGGGTATAAAGCGTGCCGTCTGCGCTCTTGTAAGAGTCAAATATCACCTCCAAGCGTGCATCTGCCTTGTCGTACGTATCGTAGAACTCCCACGGCATCAGGTAACCTCCCCAACGGTTTGCACCGGATTTATATTCAAAGTCCTTTCCAAAGGTGATACAGTTGGGCGGGAAAGCATAGAAGAAATATTCATTGCCGGCAAGCTCGCCACTCGGAACAGCCCACACCGTCTCATCGTTCATTTCATTGATAAAGATATCCTTATAATCATCAGACAGTTTGTAGCCCATCGTCTTCATACTCTCGGCATAAGGCAAAGCCTTGTCATACTGATGGTCATTCATATATGCCTTCATCAGCAGCATGGTGGCAAGCCCCTTGTTCACACGCCCCCAATTGCCCGTACCGTTGGTCTTGTCATAGAGGTATGGAAGCGATTCCTGCAAATCGCTCACCATCCGGTTGAAATAGGTCTCTTTCGTGGGACGTGGCGTATAACCGATATTGCTCAATTCTTCCGGTTCGAGTACACAAGATACCGGACCGTACAAGTCATAGAAACAGAACATCAGCCATGCACGCAATGTCTTCGCCTCGGCTATCTTGGTAGCCTTTGCCGCTTCGGGCAGACCACCCACCTTCTCCAGCTGGTCGAGAATGAAGGTGCATCGCGTAATGTTACGGCTAATGGTATAAGTCATGAACGTGTCCCAGGCACCTGCCCAGTTGAAATCGTATAAGCGGTTGCCCTGATGGCGGCATTCGTCCGAAGTAAATTCCGAATAAGCCCACCAGCCATCGCCTGCCGCATAGATAGGCATGGCCCAGCCACCGTTTGAATCGTCCCACATACCGCCTGAATTGGCCTTGAAATTAGCATACATCCCTACCACCAACGCATCAATATCTTCTACCGTTTGCGGAAAGTTTGCATTTGTCAGGCTCGAAAATACTTTTTGGTCCAAGTCGCATGAATGGAGCATCACACCCATGCACAAGGCAACCGCCCAACTGATTATCTTTTTTGTTTTCATCTCTTCTTGGTATTTTTAGTTTAGAAATTAATGTTAACACCCAATACGACTGTAAACGGAATGGGGAACGGTGCAAAGTTGGTTCCCATTTCCGGATCCAGACCATCGTAGTTGGTCAGCATCAGCGTGTTCTGCAAATCCACGAATACAGAAGCATCCGAAGCAATCTTATTTCTCTTCAGGAATTTCTCAGGCAGCATATAGGTCAGCTTGATATCCTTGAAGCGCCAGAAATGTACGTTCTTCAGTGTAAAGTCGTGCATGCCGGTCTTATTGTTTCCGCCCGTCACATCTTGTGCAATACCGGGATACCAGCCGGTAGGATTGTAGGAAGTCCATCTGTCCTTTACGCGTACACTGGTGTTATCGTCGCCGATGCCTCTGAAGTGCCATGCATCGTGTGATTTTCTGCCCAATACACCATACGTGTCAATATCCAGCATCCAGTTTTTGAAGCGCAGGCTGGCACCCAGACCGAAATTGGCCTTCGGATCCCACGTACCCAATTTCACGATGTCATTATCATCCATCACGCCGTCTCCGTTTACGTCCACATACCTCAGATTACCCGGTTTGGCATCCGGCTGGAGCACCTTGCCATTCGAAGTATAGGCTTGCACCTCTTCCAAAGAGTGGAAAATCCCATTGGTTTTCCAGCCGTAAATCGGACTAAGGTCATCTTTTTCCTTCAGCCATGGGCTGATAGCCACTTCCGGATTACGTTCCACCCACTTGGAACGGTTATGCGCCACATTGGCATACGCCGTCAGCGTCCAGTCTTTCTTATCGATGAGGGTACCTTTCAATGACACCTCGATACCTTGGCTTCGGGTAGAACCTACATTCTTGGCAATATTCGTCACCATACCGGTCACGGGAAGCGGAGTGAAATTGAGCAAATCCTTGGCTGTACGCACGTAGTAGTCCACACTACCGGTCAAGCGGTCATCGAAGAAACCGAAGTCGAGTCCGGCATTTATGGTAATGTCCGTTTCCCACTTCAAATCCGGATTACCTTGCTGTTTCTGAATGATACCCTTATGATAAACTCCACCGAAGTAGTAATAGTCACCGTTAATGGCATTGCCATACGTAGTCAGCGAATAAGTACCGCCGGTCAGGATGCTTTCGTTACCGGATGTACCGTAACCGGCTCTCAACTTCAGGAAGCTCAAAGCGTTAAAGTCTTTCATGAATTTCTCCTCAGAGATAATCCATGCAGCGGAAGCACCGGGAAACCATCCCCACTTGTGGTTGTCGGCAAATACGGAAGAGCCGTCGTTACGGAGCGTAACGCCCAGTATATAGCGGTTCTTGAAGGTATAGTTCAAACGGCCGAAGAAAGAGAGCTTGTTGCGCCAGGTCTTCCACGAGCCCAGATTGCTTCTTTCAAGGTCGGCCGTAGAGCCGATGTTGTTATTCTCGTACACATCCGTAGGAAAGTTGTAGCCCATCACGTTGTGCGCCTTGGAAGTGGTGATGTAGTATCCCGTACCCACCACTGCATTCAGGTGATGATTCTTGGCGATGTCCTTGTCGAAAGTCAGGTATTCTTCTATTCCGTAGTTGTCGTTGAACGAATCGGAGAAACCACCGTAGTTCTTTTCTATCTGTGCCGGCAACTTAGCCTTAGATGAGCCGAAAATCTCGCGGTTCTCGTCTGTCTTGTCCACGCTCAACTGCACGTTTGCCTTGAGCCACGGCAGGAATTTCACTTCCAGATTGGGCGAGAACATCAGGCGCTTTGTCACAGTCTGGTTCTTGATGTGGAACCAAACGGCCGGATTAGGCGTCAGCGGAGAGATGGAAGTGGTCGTATTTCCGTTTTCATCGTATAGCGGCATGTTCGACGGGAAGTAAATGGCAGCGTTGGTCTGCACCGCCTCATTGGCATTCGAATGGGTACCCGCATCTCCCGCCGACGGATTGTTTGCCGACAAATGGGAGTACATGCTTGCCACGCTCAGCTTGACGTTCTTATTGAAGTTGGCCTCAAAGTTAAGACGGCCGCTGAAACGTTTCATGTCACTGACCTTCAGAATGGAATTCTGGTCATAGTAGTTGAACGAAGCATAAAGCCTGAACTTCTCCGAACCGGCATTGATAGCCACATTGTGATTATGGATAAGTCCGGTACGCGTAATCTCGTCCACATGGTCGTAAGTCTGCGCATTGCGTATTTCCTCGGCCGTAAATGCCTCTGCCCACCCCGAAGCGGGAGCCGGTTCCGTACCGTAAGGGAAGTAGTTGCCGCGATAGAGGAACTGCTCCATTCTGGAAAGGTTGACGTTGGTCATGTATTCCTGAGCATTGAGTACGTCATAATATTTGCTCAGCCCCTGCACTGAAAAAGAGCCATTGTAAGAGATGCGGGGCTTTCCGGCCTGTCCTTTCTTGGTGGTAATCAGAATCACACCGTTGGCAGCAGACGAACCGTAAATGGCGGCAGCACTGGCATCCTTCATCACATCGATGGAAAGGATGTCATTGGGATTCAACGTAGCGAGCGGACTTCGGTCGGCACCGTCGCGCAAGCTCAGCTGGTTGGGACCTCCGTTGGAAGCCTTGTTTCCAGTGCTGCTTATCACTACCCCGTCAATGACATAAAGCGGAGAGTTAGAACCGTTGGGAGAAAGTTTTCCACGAATGTTCACACTCATTCCCGAACCGGGCTGTGCAGAGTTCTGCGTAATGGTAAGGCCGGCCACCTTGCCTTGCAGCAGATTGTCGGCACTCACCGCATTGGGCGCTTCAAGCTCCTCGGACTTTACGGAAGAGATGGCACCCGTCACCGAGCGCTTCAATTGTGAACCATATCCCACAACCACCACTTCTTCCAGCAACTCGGCATCGTCCTGAAGAACGACGGTATATTCCGACTTCGAGTCTACCGGAAAAGCGTAGGTCTTGAAACCGATAAACGACACCTCTATCACCTGCCCTGCTCCGGCAGAAATCGTAAAGCGTCCGTCTATATCCGTTATCACACCCGACGTAGTGCCTTTCACTATCACGTTGGCACCAATGACCGGTTCACCGGTCTTGTCTTTCACCACTCCGGTCACATTCTTCTTTTGTTGTACCACTTCCGTCCCGTCTGCTGAAGGATTTACGGCTTCTGCGTGTAAGCCCTGAACCGAACCGAATGAAAACAGACCTACCATCCCCACCATCTGGAGAAAACGGCGGCCACGGTATGTTCCGTTCAGGATTGTGCTTACCAAAAGCGTTTCATGCTTTTTCATAATACGAATGTATTTAAGAATTAATTAAAAAAATTTCGCTGCAAACTTACCTGCAAAAAAGATTAAAAAAGGATAATTGCTCTTCAAAAAAGGCAAATATCCGCTCATTCATGCGTTTTGAACAGTTTGTTTTCATCCTTCACCACCTTCACCTTTTCCCTCAACCTGCCTATCCACAAGCTTTTCCGGTGAAACCGGTTTTACCCTATGCCGCTTTCCCGATGAAACCTCTTTTCTTCGCACTTCCAATTCCCGACAACTCCAAAAACATCTGCAGTTCAAATCTGTTTCACTATAATATAACTATGTATAAATCAACAGATAATTACTGCAAAATTCTGCAATAGTTTTGCAGTAACACTGCAACCATACTTGCAGTAACGCTGCAATAGTTTTGCAGTGACGCTGCAACCATACTTGCAGTAACGCTGCAACAGTTTTGCAGTGGCGCTGCAACTAACTTTCAGTAGCGCTGCAACCAATTTGCAATGATGCTGCAAATCGGTTACAGTGAAGTTCGCCGCCGGCAATTGACAACTCCCGAAACATAAACGCGAGAGCGAACACAGAATTAAACCGGTTTCACCGGAAAAGCCTATGAATAGAGGGATTGAAGGAAAAGGTGAAGGAAGTGAAGAATAAAAAAAACGCTTTTATTCCATTTGGTTTACTCAAGTTTCACAAGCTCACTTCCGTAGCAGACTACGAATACCTTGTCAACATAAGAAGTCGGGCTTGCGAAACTTAAAGGCAGGCTATCGTTTGCATTTTACTAAAAAAGCAATCCGAAAACGGGATTAAAAGACACCCCCTATTTACCGGTACGTTGAACCACCTCCTGATACAACCGGTCGAAAGCAGGTTTCAGATGGCAGCTTCCGGTCTTTACACCCGGCTGGAATCCGTTCTGGTTGTAAGTGGCGTCTATTTTCTTCATCAATACCTGGAGGGCCTTGGCATGAGAAGCGGCTTTCTCCAGTTCCGTCTTTTTGCCGTCACACTGTGCCGCCAACATGCACAGCACTTCTCTTCCATATTCACCCAGCAACTTAAACTGTATCAGCCAAGGACTTATTTCCTTGATTAATGCCGGATTTTCATCGGAAGCCAGCAGCAGGTCGGCAGAAGCAATCATACGTTCGCATTCCTCGGTTACAGCCGATGCAGCGGCGACCTCCCGCTTTCCTTCGCGGCAATAAGCATCCAGCAACCGCTCCAAAGCAGGACGAATCTGTTCTGACTCTTCACGACGGAAATCATGTTCGTTCCCGCCAAGGTCGGAATTGTGTGAGGCAAAGACCTGAAGAGCTGCGGCATGGCCGGGCATCAGGTACCGGACAGCTCTTCTCCACGATGCATCACTCTTGTAGGCATCCATGTTCCAAGCATAATCGGCTATACTGAAAAGGGCGATTTTTGAAGCCTCGGCATGTTCCATAGGGTTGGATATAAAAGCACTTATATCGTCATCGATATCTGTCCCATTGCCATAGACAGCCCCCAGCAAAAGGCGGTCGCGCACATAGTCGGACACGGGGAAATTCCACCAAATGAATGCTTTGCGCTTCAACAGCGGATTGACAAACTGCATCGTAGGCTTATCAATACAAGCCACCACTTTATCGCCCGTCCACAAGATGCCTATGTCCGGATGAAGCTTGCCGCCCAGCGTCGCGAGATAACCTCCCTCGAGCTTAGTCCACAGACGGTTGTACTCCGTAGGACACATCAGCAACGGAGCAACATCCCCTTTCACTTTGACGAAGTTATGATAAATATCATTCAACAGCTCCACCTGCTTCTCCGCCGATGTCCCTTCGCCGGAAATATCATCAAAGAAAACGGCAAAGGCCCTTATCCCCAAACGATACATGCTTTCGAACTTTTCCATCAACAAATCACGGTCTTCCGTATTCCAGCGAATGTCCTTTCCCGGATGGATAGCCCAATAGAAAAGCACTTCGTTCCGCCGCGCACATTCCACCAGTTCTTTCAGCTGTTCGGCTTCCTGAGCAGGATAGGGCTTGCGCCAGTTGGGCGAACTGTGGTAAGGGTCGTCCTTAGGACCGTAAATATAGATATTCATCTTGTTGCGGCCATAGAAATCAAGCTGCGACAAGCGTGCTTCCCGGCTCCAGGGAACGCCATAGAAACCTTCCACCACACCACGGTAGGGTACGTCGGGATAATCCGTCACCTCCACCAACGGCAGTTTGGGCAATGCAATCAGTTGGACCAGCGTCTGCACACCGTAAAAAACCCCTCTACGGTCGGCACCGGCAACAACAATACCTTCCTTGTCTATCTTCAGATAATAACCCTCTGCCTGTTTAGGGATACGTGCAGCATACTTCCTCACAGACTTATCCCCCTTCATACCGATACAAACGGAAAAATCGGCAGTCACCGCAGCATCCGGAAAAAGACCGGCCAACAACTGCTCCGCCGCACTTCCCCGCAAAGTGGCTCCTACCTGCAAACTATATCTTGCAGGGATAAAAACAGAATCCTCACTTCCCACATATTTCTGCGGAGTGGGCTGGAGGTGAAAACCCTGCGCATCGGCTTCCGCCCATGAACAGAGAAACAAGATGCACAAAAGCAATACCATGTTTTTCATCAATACCATATTTTTTTAAGATTCATACTCACAGCAGAAGCACACGCAACTGCCGGATGCAAAATAAGGGCATTTTCCATGGAAAAAAGAAGAAATTCCGACCGAAAAAGGAGAATTTCCGCATCCATAAGGCAACTTCCGTGCCGATTTCAATCATCATTCGCATGTGGCGTCCCCGACGGCTTGCGCAACAGCGTATCCTGCCTTTGCGGACATCCCAGTATCGGAATACCGTCTTTGTCCCACTCCACCTTCTGCATACAGACTTCATACTTCTCTAAAGAAATGAACATATCTTCCAAGTCCTTACGCACCTTATACAGATAGTAATACTCCGTCTCGTCCGGCGAGGGTATGAAACAGACGATGCTGGGAGCATAGAGTTTATCGGCGGTGTTCGAGCTGAATACCGGAACCGGGCACTTCTTCCATGAAGCGGAATCAAGCAAATCGGCAGAAGCATCGGCCATCAGCATGCCTTCACAATAATAAGGGGTCCAACGGCCACTGGCAGCATAATAGAGCAGAATCTTGTCTTGACGAAGCGACCTGAACACCTGAGGACACTCATTCACATAAATCGGATAAGCCGTGCGGTTGCCGTCAATACCTACCCACTGGCACTCCCACTCATATTCGGGCCTCGATATCAGCACGCGCTCCGAAGACAAAGTCCAGGGATTCTCCATTTCGGCAATATAGATACACTGGTTTTCTTCATAAACCCTGCGGGAAGGCCAGCCGCACCACACCAGATACAAACGGCCGTCCTGCTGGAATACCGTAGAGAACATGGCCACATGATTCTCCTTATCGGTGTCAATGCGCCCTTTCAGCCTGAACGTACCCTTCAGCGGATCGGGCGAATCATTCTCCAGCACATAGATACAACGATTATCCAGGTTATTGTCATTCCCGGTGAAATAAACATACCATTTGGAATCAATGTAGTGCAATTCGGCATCATCTATGTTTCCGACAGAAGGATCGGCAGAACTCCACACATTCTTGAATTCTTTCTCCTTGAGCAAAGTGGCATCCTCAGCCGCACGCAGGTATATACCCGACATCCACCCCTGGATGCAATAATACATACCGTGATGAAACAAGACATGACACCCCAGAAAACCGGTAGAAATAGGATTGACATAGCACTGCAAAGAGTCTACTCCGTCCACGTTTTCAGAACGCTTTCCCGAATGGCAGGAACTGAACCACCCGACAAGCAAACAAAGAAAAGCACACTTGATTCTCATCATACGGAAATCATTTAATTTAAGGTATATATACTCAAACAGAAATATCCTGCGACTATTTCCGTTTGGCTCCAAATCTTCCAAAGCCGTCGCAAAGTAATGGATTTTATTCTTAAGAAAAAGCAGCTGAAACAAAATTCGCCTTTTTTGGTCAGTTTTTATCCTTTCATAAAGACGAATTGGAGCACCTTTGCCCAAATTCCGCACGACAGACGGAAACAACTATAATTTATAAACAACAGATTGTTATGAGAATGAAAAAATTGGCGTTAGCATGTGCTTTGGCATTAGGCCTGCAAGCCCCCTCCCTCGCCCAATGGAAACCGGCAGGCGACAGAATAAAGACGGAATGGGGAGAGAAACTGGACCCTGCCAACGTTCTGCCGGAATATCCGCGCCCGATGATGGAACGAAAAGAATGGAAAAACCTGAACGGACTGTGGGACTATGCCATCCGCCCGTGTGGAGAAGCAGAACCGAAAACCTACGACGGCGAGATATTGGTGCCCTTCGCCGTAGAATCATCGCTATCAGGAGTAGGCGTGCACTTGGAAGACAGTCAGGAATTGTGGTATACACGGCAATTTGAAGTACCTGCCGGATGGAAAGGGAAAAGAGTACTGCTGCATTTCGGTGCCGTAGACTGGAGAGCCCATGTGTGGGTGAACAACACCAGCGTAGGCAAGCACGAAGGCGGTTATACCCCTTTCTGCTTCGACATCACCGATGCACTGCAAAAAGGAAGCAACAAACTGACCGTACGTGTATGGGACCCCACCAACAATGGTCCGCAACCCGTAGGAAAACAAGCCAACCGCCCGCAAGGCATCTGGTATACAGCCGTCTCAGGCATCTGGCAGACTGTGTGGCTCGAACCGGTAAACGAAAACCATATAGCCTCCATGAAAATCACACCCGACATCGACCTCAACCGGCTGCGGATTGAAGCCCGGACCGGTGAAGGCGAATGGAAAAAAGGATGCCGTCTGGAAGCGGAAGTATATGACAACGGCAAACTTGTAGCCTCGGGAGCAGCCATCCGTGGGGAGGCCATAGACATCACCATACCCGGAGAAGTAAAGCTGTGGTCGCCCGACACACCTTTCTTATATACACTCAAAGTACGTCTGAAACAAAACAGCACGGAAACGGATGCGGTGGACAGCTATGCAGCCATGAGAAAGTTCTCGTCCAAGCGCGACGCAAGCGGTGTGATGAGAATGCAACTGAACAACCGCGACCTGTTCCAGTTCGGCCCGCTGGACCAGGGCTGGTGGCCCGACGGCCTCTATACCGCCCCCACGGACGAGGCTCTGATTTACGACATACAGAAGACGAAAGACTTCGGCTTCAACATGATTCGCAAGCATGTAAAAGTGGAACCCGCACGCTGGTACGCACACTGTGACCGGATAGGCATCATCGTATGGCAAGACATGCCCAACGGCGACAAAATGCACGAATGGAACCAACGTGACTACTTCACCGGTGCCGACCTGACCCGCACTCCGCAATCGGAAGCCATTTACTTCAAGGAATGGAAAGAGATTATGGATTACCTCTACTCCTACCCCTGCATCGGCGTATGGGTACCCTTCAATGAGGGATGGGGACAGTTTAAAACAGAAGAAACAGCCAACCTGACCAAACAATATGACGGCACCCGACTGGTGAACGCTGCCAGCGGTGGCAACCATTATACATGCGGTGACATGCTGGACATACACAGCTATCCGGGTCCCGAACCGTTTCTGTATGATGCCCGACGGGCCAACGTGATAGGAGAATACGGCGGTATAGGCTATGTAGTGAAAGGGCACGTATGGGAGGCCGACCGCAACTGGGGATATATCCGGTTCAATACCTCAAAAGAAGTAACCGACGAATACGTGAAATATGCGCAAGAATTGAAGAAACTCGCCCTGAAAGGTTTCACCGGTGCGGTATATACACAGACCTCGGACGTAGAAATCGAAGTGAACGGCCTGATGACGTATGACCGTAAAGTAATTAAAGTGGACGAAAAGCGTATCAGGGAAATCAACCTGGAAATTTGCAATTCTCTCAAATAAATTCTATTTTCGCCATCACTATGAAAAGACTGTTTCTCATATTGTGCTTTCTTATCGGAATATCCGGTTATCCGGCCACTGCTGCCGAAATATTATCGGTAAGGAGGCTCAATGTGGAAAACGGTCTTTCATACAATACCGCCACTTGTTGCCTGCAAGACAGCTACGGCTTCATCTGGATCGGTACGGAAAACGGCCTGAACCGCTACGACGGCTGCAACAATCGGATATACCGCAGCAGCAACCATAAGCACTCCTTGGGCAACAGCCACATAAAAACACTTGCAGAACTAGACCAAGAGTTGTGGGTAGGAACCGAAAACGGCATCTATATCTACCGCCATGCCTCGGATGATTTCTCACACTTCGACATCACCACACAATTCGGCGTCATCATCAGCAGCGAAATACGAAAAATAGTCAAGACACACAACGGCCTCATGTGGATAGCCACCATAGGCCAAGGGCTCTTTATCTACAATCCCCAAACAAACACAATGAAACAGGATTGCGTATGGAACTCCTTCATCAACGACATCTGCGAAGACGAGGACGGCCGTGTCTATGTACTTTCGCGCCAGAAAGGATTGATGATATATGATGAAGACGGAAACCGGAAACCCGCCGACACCCCCTTGGCCGAAATTGCCGAAGGCACCGGAATAAACTTCCTGCAATGTATCGGCGGCAACCTCTGGTTCAACCAAGGCAGCAAGCTGTACTGCTACCAGAAACTGCTGGGAAAAACCGAAGTGTATGAAACAAACGGAAAACGGTTCGGAACCATCTTCTGCCTCATCAAGTATAGAGAGAAAAGCCTGCTGATAGGAACAGACAAAGGAATTTTTGCCCTGCAACTGCCACAATGCACCTTCGAAGAAATCAATCTGCCCACCAGCTTCCTGAACATCAAGCAACCGCATATCAATGACCTTATGTGCGACAACGAGGGCAACTTCTGGATAATGACCAACTACAATGGAGTGGAAATCATCAACAACCAGCTGAAACGCTTTGAATTTTATACCATTCCCACCACAAACACACAACCGGAAACCGGAAGGACTGAAATAAGAGCCTTCTATGAAGACAATCAGAAGAAAATATGGCTGGGCACCGATAAAGGCTTGTGGATATTCGACCCTGCCAGCAAGAACCTCGAAGAATACCGACCTGAAAACATGCCGCCACACCGGCCTGACATCTGCTGCCTGCTGCCAAGCAAGGAAGATCTGTGGATAGGTACTTACAAAGAGGGCATCTACAGACTGAACATGAACACCGGAAAATGGAAAAACTACCGCCACTCACAACAAACGCCACATACAATACCCAGCAACGACGTATTAAGTCTGTATCAAGGACATGATGGAACCATATACGTAGGCACAAATATCGGCCTATGCCGATACCGTGCAGAAACTGACAATTTTCTGCCTATCATCCAAGTGGGGGCAATGACAGCGGTAACGGACATTCTGGAAGATTCACATCAACACCTCTGGATAGCCACCTCAAACAGCGGGGTTTTCAAGATGATAAACCTCAATGCGGAAAGCACTGTGTGGAATCATTATAAAAAGACAAATCAGAATACCAACAGCATTATCAGCAATTCCATCACAAGTCTGTTCGAAGACAAAGACGACCGGATGTGGTTCGGCACCAATGAATCGGGCATATGCCGTTTTTCCGAAGCAACCGGACATTTCTCAACCCTTCTTCCCGGCAGCCGGACACCGCTGACCGGCAACATGGCATGTGCCATCAGGCAAGACCGCGACGGAGATTTATGGGTGTCGAGCAATAACGGTATTTACCAGATTCCCCAAGATAACCGAAAAGATATCAGGCAGTTCACGATGAACGATGGCCTGCAAAGCAATCAATTCCTGCCCAAGGCATCGCTGCTCTCTTCAGACAACAAACTCTATTTCGGCGGTATCAACGGATTCAATATCCTGACCCCCGAAGACATTAAGAACAATCCATATATTCCTCCCGTATACATCATGGAGATAGGCTTCCCCCACATGAGCGACAAGGAGGGACAAACCGACTTTGGCAATGCACTCTATATGCGGAAAGAAATACGGTTGCCGTACGAATACAACACTTTTTCCCTACGGTTCGTGGCCCTCAGCTATGAAGAGCCGCTTAAAAACCAGTACAAATACCGCCTGAAGGGTGCCGACAAAGAATGGATTGCCAATACCTCCAGCCACTCGGCGTCCTACACTCACCTGCCGCCCGGAGAATATGAATTCCAAGTGAAAGGAGCCAATAATGACGGCTTGTGGAACGACCGGACGGCTTCGCTGCGCATCATCATCACTCCCCCGTGGTGGCTGAGCATACCGGCCTACATAACTTATGCGCTGGCACTCTTTTTCATCATCGGATATATCACCTATCGCTGGAGGATGCACGTCAAACGCAAGTACCATCAAATGATGGAAGACTTCCGCATCACACAAGACAAGGAAATCTACAAACAGAAGATAAGTTTCTTCATCAATCTGGTACATGAAATACGTACCCCACTCAGTCTGATATGCCTGCCACTAGAGAAATTGCGCGACGGGAAGATAGAGGAACATGGCAAACATCTCACCCTGATTGAGAAAAACGTCAGCTATCTGCTCGAAATCACCAACCAGCTTCTTGATTTTCAAAAGATAGAGAACAAAAAAATGAAGCTCGACCTGAAAAGACATGATATAAATGCAATCATAAAAGACATCGCCGAACAATTTAAAGATGCGGCATCCATCAAAGGCCTTGAGCTCTCCGTCAGCCTACCTGCACCCGAAATGGAAGCCATAGTTGACAATGACATCATCCGTAAAATCATGGTCAACCTGATGAGCAATGCACTGAAGTATGCCGCATCAATGATTGAACTGAGCCTGAAGGAATCTGACGGGCACATTGTCATTTGTGTCAGCAACGACGGTCCCCGGATTCCCGAAGGACAAAAGGAAAAGATATTCCAAATCTTCTATCAAATACCGGATGATAAAAAACAAATGCCAGGAACCGGTATCGGACTTGCTTTCTCCAAATCACTGGCAGAATCCCACCAAGGCACTCTGTCCGTAGAGAACCTGCCGTCGAGCGGATGTTCGTTCATCCTCTCACTACCCCTGAAGAGAGCTACGGAAAAACTTCCGGAAACGGAAAGCCATCCGGAAAGCGAAGGGTTTGAACCGGACCTGCCCCAGACAAAGAACAAACGCCACACCGTGCTGATTGTAGAAGACAACATCGAATTGCAGAATGAAATACGGGAAGCACTGGAACAATGGTATAAGGTATATACTGCCGGCAACGGAAAGGAAGCGCTGGAAAAACTTGAAACGAATGATGCCACAGACGTTATCGTCAGCGACGTCAT
>ERZ779820.1088-NODE-1088-length-17353-cov-2.440687_pt1 | contig 17353 bp, 14 predicted proteins | sample MGYA00511563_ERZ779820 | MGnify/ENA primary metagenome ERZ779820 (study PRJEB29588, sample SAMEA1964852) | human gut metagenome | biome: human gut; feature: human-associated habitat; material: faeces | place: Denmark | collected 2008/2010 ...
TAGCATTTATTATAACAACCATTATTTTCCACATACGACCATCGGTGACATTCCATGTGGAAATCAAACTGCAAACTATGTGGAATCCCAAAATATTGATAACGCGTCCGATTATCTGCTGACACTCTATGATCGGAAAGGAACCAAATTTCATCTGGCAGGTATGGATTTTTCCTATTCCTATGACGCTACCGGCGAAGAGGCCTCTATCCTCTCCCACCAAAACAACTTTCTGTGGCCTGTAGAAATTTTCCGAAAACATACGTATGAGCTTGACCGTTCGTTTACCTATGATTCCGACAAGTTTCAAAAGCTGATTGATGCACTGGACATTTTTCAAAAAGATTATATCGAAGAACCACAAAATGCTTACATCGATATTACCGACAATGATTACAAAGTAGTAGATGAAGTAGAGGGAAATTCTCCGATCAAAGAAAATGTGACAAAAGAAATCACAACAGCAATCAATGAACAGAAAACAAAATTGACACTCTCCGACAATTGTTATCAAAAACCGAAGATCACAGCAAATGACAAAACGATCACGGATCTCAAATCCCAGATTGAAGCTTACACCGCAGCCACCATTCACTATACAATCGATGGTGCGGATGAAAACCTTGATTCTTCCAGGATTTTACAGATGTTAGACATCAGCAAAGACGGTAAAGTTTCCATCAACGACGACAAGGTTACCGCTTTTGTGCAGCATCTTGCCAGCACTTACAATACATACGGTGACGTACGTAATTTCAAAACTTCCAAAGGAGATACCGTAAAAATTGGCGGTGGCGATTACGGATGGACCATCAATAAAGCGAAAGAAAAAGAAGAAATCCTGAAGGATCTCAAAAACGGAAAACCGGTAGAACGGGAACCTGTTTATGAGCAGACAGCCATCCAAAGCGGAACGGATGATATCGGAGACACCTATATCGAGCTGGATTATACGAACCAGCATATGTGGTTCTACAAAAAAGGAAAACTTGTCTTGGAATCTGATTTTGTATCCGGTAATCTCAATCGTAACAATGGTTCACCGGACGGTGTGTTTAAAATTGTCTACCGTCAGAAAGATGCTACACTTGTCGGTGAAAACTATGCTTCCAATGTAAAGTATTTCATGCCATTTGCATATAATGTCGGACTGCATGACGCAAGCTGGCGCAGCACTTTTGGTGGAGAAATCTACAAAACAAGCGGTTCGCATGGTTGTATCAATCTTCCGGAAAAAATTGCAAAAAAACTTTATGATAAAGTAGAAGTCGGCACTCCTGTCATTGCTTTCTACCGTGAAAAAGTGACACTCACCGCTGAAAATGCAAGAATTTCAAATGCCTACTCCTACAAAGATCCTGACAAAGAATAAAAATACAGGGAATTCCAAAGGAATTTCCTACTACAGTAAAAAAATGTCATAAGAAGCTCTCTCAAAGGAACTCCTTATGACATTTTTTAATCAATCACCTTATGTTGCATCCATTTACCGGACAAATAACGACGTGAGTACAAGAATCCTCGTATGGTCCAGTCAGCAAACATTCCAATCCACACGGCCATAGGTCCCATTTCGCATCCACGAATCAAAAATGTTGCAAGTGCCACACGACATCCCCACATTACAATCATAGAAAGAATCATGGAATATTTGACATCGCCTGCCGCACGCATACCATATGGCGGTACAAACGCAAATACCCATACCAGAGGTTTCACAATCGTAATGGCACACATCATCTCCCAACACATCTGTGTGCCAGCCACTGACATTTTACCAAAGAATAACACCGGTTTTGTCAGTGCAAGAACAAGCAGACAGCTTGCAATAATTACAAACTCAGAAATAATGCTAAGTTTTACAATATAATACTTTGCCTCTTCCTTTTTTCTTGCTCCAAGACACTGGCCGACAATGGTCATCATGCCGATTCCAATTCCAATCGCAGCAATTCCATTTAAGTTTTCCAGAGTACTTGCCATTGCCTGTGCCGCGATTGCCACAGTCCCAAGCGTTGAAACACTCGACTGAATGGCAAGTTTACCAAATTGAAACATGCCATTCTCAATTCCGGACGGAATACCAATGGCAAGAATTTTCTTAATCAGTGTACCTTCCGGTCGAATTTTCAACAGGTCATTGATTACAATCATCTGTCTTGGCTGGCGAAGTCGCGCAAATACAACTGCCATACAAAAAATACGGGAAACCAATGTCGAGTATGCAGCCCCTGCCACACCCATATGAAATCCAAAAATCAAAATTGCATTTCCTACGATATTGATAATATTTGAAATAACGGATACTGTCATAGGAAAACGACTGTCACCGCTCGCCTGAAAGAATGCTGCTCCCGCTTGAAATAACGCGATAAAAGGAAACGAGCATGCTGTAATCCACATATAGGTAATGGAATTTGTCATAACTGCTTTTTCTACTTTTCCGAATATAAGGGCAAGCAACGGTCTGCGAAATGCCACACAAATAATGGAAATTGCCATAGAAATCACAAACACTGTCCATACAACCTGACGAGCCGCACGAATACTCTCCTTTTTATCCTGACGGCCAATGTACTGCGCACAGATAATCGTTCCACCTGTAGCAAGTGCCGTAAATACCTGCGTAATCAGAATATTTACGGCATCAACCAGTGAAACAGCTGAAATGGCTGCTTCACCAGCTCTGCTGACCATCATGGTATCCGCCATTCCCATAAGACTATTCAAAAACTGCTCAATCATGAGTGGAATGATCAATCGACGTAAATCCATATTGGAAAACGTCAGATGATCCCACTCAATTTTTGATTTATCATACAATTGTATTTTCATTGATAAAATCACTCCATGTATATTCAAGTAAAATTGTCCCAATTACTACAGAACATCGTACTGCTTACTTTTTAAGAAGCGAACTGACTATTGTAGAGATTTGCATAGAAACCATTCTGTGCAAGAAGTGTATCATGATTTCCCTGCTCGATAATCTTACCATCTTTCATTACCAGAATTACATCTGCCTCACGAATTGTTGACAAGCGATGCGCAACAATAAAACTTGTTCTTCCCTGCATCATCGTAAGGAATGCTTTCTGGATACGGATTTCCGTACGCGTATCAATGGAAGAAGTTGCCTCATCGAGAATCAGCATTGGCGGAAGGCAAAGCATAACCCTTGCGATGCAAAGCAACTGTTTCTGTCCCTGTGACAAATTGCCTCCATCTTCCGTGATAACCGTATCATACCCTTTCGGAAGACGCTTGATAAAACTGTGTGCATGAGATGCTTTTGCAGCCGCAATCATTTCTTCCTCTGTTGCTTCCGGTTTGCCCATGCAGATATTATCCCTTATGGTTCCCTTTTTCAGCCACGTCTCCTGCAGAACCATACCATAATTTGCACGCAGACTGTTTCTTGTCATATGCATAATGTCATGGTCACTGACCGTGATTTTTCCCGAATTTACATCATAGAAACGCATAAGCAGATTAATCAGAGTTGTCTTTCCGCAACCCGTCGGTCCAACAATCGCCACACGCTGTCCCGGTTTTACATGAAGATTAAAATCTTCGATCAGTTTCTGATCCGGCACATAAGAAAAATATACATGATCAATATCAACCGTTCCATCGGCATTCTCTAATACATAAGCGTCTTCTTCATCCGGTTCTTCTGCCGGTTCCTCGATCAGTTCAAAAATACGTGCTGCACATGCAAGCGCATTCTGAAGTTCCGTAATAACACCGGAAATCTCATTAAAAGGCTTGGTGTACTGGTTCGCATAAGATAAAAAGCATGACAGATTACCAACAGAAAATGCACCATTCGTCAAAATAACAGAAAGCGCACCTACAATACCAACTGCAGCATACACCAGACTATTGATAAATCGTGTACTCGGGTTTGTAATACTTGAGAAGAAAATTGCCCGAAGAGAATACTTCTGCAGTCGCTGATTGATCTCATCAAACTGTTTTAAGGCTTCATCTTCATGATTGAATGCCTGTACCACATTCTGGTTTCCGACCATCTCTTCAATCAATGCTGTCTGCTCTCCTCTTGTCTTTGTCTGTAACTGGAACATCGAATACGTTTTCTTTGCGATAAAACTTGCCACAAAAAGTGACAACGGTGTCAGAATTACAACGACAAGTGTAATCTTAACGTCAATAACAAGCATAAAAATCAATGTTCCGACAATCGTTGCTATTCCGGTGAACAGCTGCGTAAATCCCATCAAAAGACCATCTGCAAATGTATCAACATCCGCAATAATACGGCTTACCATATCTCCATGTGAATGACTGTCAATATAGCTAAGCGGAAGATGTTCCATCTTGTCAAATGCATCCTTACGGATGTCCCGCACAATATTATATGTCATGCGGTTATTGCACATGTTCATAATCCACTGTGCCAATGCCGTAATTGCAATGATTAAAATTCCTTCCTTTGCCAGTGATAAAATTCCTGCAAAATCAACCTTACCTTTCGCAAGGATAAAGTCAATTGCTTTTCCGGTAAGGATTGGAAAATACAAAGTCAGTGCTACGGTAATGGTAGCCAGAATAATCGATAAAATCAAAATCGGGATGTAATGCTTCATATAATGAAACACCTTTTTCAATGTTTCCATCTGTCCCTGTCGTTTTTCTTTCTTGGTTGCTGCCATTAGAAAGCACCTCCTTTCTGTTTCTGTAAATCTTCTTTTTTAAACTGAGATTCATAAATTTCACGATAAATTTCACAGTTTTCCAGTAACTGTTCATGTGTACCGATTCCAACTGCATGGCCATCATCCATAACAATGATCTGGTCTGCAAACTGAATTGAAGATGTTCTCTGTGAAACAATAAAGATTGTCTTATTGCCCTGAAGATTGCGTAATGCACTGCGAAGTTTCGCATCTGTCGCAAAATCCAATGCCGATGCACTGTCATCTAAGATCAAAATATCCGGATCTTTGACTACAGCACGGGCAATCGTAAGACGTTGTTTCTGTCCACCGGACAGGTTACGTCCTCCCTGTTCGATCATATAAGAAAGTTTTCCTTCTTTTCCTTCCACCACATCGGTTGCCTGAGCCACTTCAATTGCTTTCCACAGTTCTTCCTCCGTTGCATCTGAATTACCCCAGCGAAGATTCTCCTCGATGGTTCCCTGGAATAAGACTGCTTTTTGCATAACAACACCAATTTTATCACGAAGTGCCACAAGATCGTAATCTTTTACATCTCTTCCATCCACACGAACACATCCCTTTGACACATCATAAAAACGCGGAATGAGATTTACCACAGAAGATTTTCCCGAACCGGTGCCTCCGATAATACCGATTGTCTGGCCTTTTTTCGCTGTAAAATCAACATCGGTAAGTGATTCTTCTGCACTGCCTGCATAAGACATGCTGACATGGGAAAATTCTACAGCCGGTGCATCTGCTCTCACAACAGGTTCTGACTCTTTCGAACCATTCTCAATGGATGATTGGATTTCAAGCACTTCCTGAATACGGTTACCACAAGCAATCGATTTGTTAATATTCACGATCAGGTTTGCAAGTTTTACAAGTTCTACAAGAATTTGTGACATGTAGTTCACCAATGCAACTACCTCACCCTGTGTGATAATCCCACTGTATACCTGCTTACCACCAATCCATATAACAGCAAGAATGGCACAGTTGATGATAATGTAAGTCAGTGGATTCATCAACGTAGAGATACGTCCCACGATCATCTGCATATTCGTCAGAAATTCATTGCTCTCATAAAACTCTTTCTGTTCCCGTTCCTCTTTATTAAAGGCACGGATCACACGCGCACCCTCAAGGTTCTCTCTTGTATGTCCAAGTACCTGATCCAGACCTTTCTGCACTTTCTTGAAAAGTGGGATACTTGCCGCCATAACAGAAAATACAACAACAGAAAGAAACGGAATTGCAACAACAAACACGAGTGCAGCTTTCACATTAACCGTAAATGCCATAATCATAGCACCGAAAACAATAAATGGAGAACGCAGGAATAGACGCAGCACCATATTTACACCTGATTGTACCTGATTGATATCACTCGTCATACGAGTAATCAATGTTGAAGTACCAATGGTATCCATCTCCGAAAATGACAATGTCTCAATATGAGCAAAAAGCACATGTCGAAGTTTTGTAGAAAATCCCACTGCTGCTTTTGCCGCAAAAAACTGTGCGGTAATGGCACAGGTCAGGCCAATCAATGCCAGTAAAACCAGCACTCCACCCATATGAAAAATATACGGGCGATCCGACAATGCGATACCCTTATCAATAATTGCCGCCATAACCAGCGGCACAATCAGTTCAAAGGAGGCTTCCAGCAATTTAAACAAAGGGGACAGAACACACTCCTTCTTATAATCTCTTAGATAGATCAATAGTTTTTTCATAAAATAAATTCCTTCTTCATAATTAGTATATACATGCCTAATTTAGAATTATATCATTTCCACTATATCCTATTCAAGCGGTAAAAAAGAAAAAGCGTAACAGTTTCTAAAACCTCAAACTGCTACGCTTTCTTTTCCTGTTATTATTAACGATAATAATAACTTCCGCCTTTTCTTACGATTGTCGCATTACGTAAATCAATTTTCTTTTTCTTCAATAAAGACTTTTTAAGTGTAAACTTTACACTCTTTGTTGAATATGAAGAAACAGAAACGTTATACTTAGAAGCTTTGTAAGTGCCAACAACCTTACCATTCGCATCCTTTACAACAAACTTCACATCCTTTAAACGAACAATGCGATTCGCTGAATTATTTATAATTATTGCATTAATAACAAGATTACCTGACTTATCATAGGAAGCCTTATATGCTTCTACAAAACATCCCATCTGTCCTGCATCACTTAAAGACGGTTTTGTCACAGAGTACTTATTTTCTTTTACCGTCACCTTGCAAGTAAGTTTCTTACCATCCGCTGTTGTTGCATAAATAGTTGTCTTACCAGCCTTTACTCCTGTAACTTTACCTTTCTTGTCTACTTTTGCGATTTTCTTATTGCTTGATTTCCAGGATTTTACTTTTGCACCGGTAACTGAAAGCTTCTTTGTAAAACCTTTTGTGATGATTGCCTTACTCTGGTTGATCTTTGCACTTTCATTATTCTGTATAATATACAATAAATAATTTGTATTTTCTGAAAATGTAATACCAAAATAGTAATCTCCCGGATTCATAGCCTTAAGTACGGCCGTAAACACATATTCCCCCACACCGGAATCATAGTGCCAATCCGTTGATGCTGATGCATAAAACGGATTATCAGCCCAGTCCATTGCAACCCCATTACTATTATACACCGTAATTTTCATGTCCACTGGTGCCGTTGCAACAATAAGGATTCCTATTCCCTGGTTATTCGTAAGGGTAAAAGGAGTCTTTACCTCTGTTCCTGCATATGCAGTCTCATTATCTGTAGATTTGTATGCATAGGTATACCTTTCCGCAGCCTGTGCAGACTCAACATGCACAAATACAGTAGTAATCATAACTGCTAATGCTAATAATGTACAAGCCAGTCTCTTTGTAATATTTGCTTTCATAACTGTTTCTCCCTTAAAATTATATTTTGTTAATTAAGTATGGCAAAATTTTCAGAAAAGCACAAGTGTACTTTAGTACCAGCAGTTTTTCTGCATCATTCCGGATACACCAAAAAGACCGGTTGCAGTCCGGCCTTTCTAGTCGTTGAACATTTAATTAATGACATCCGTGACAGTTTTTGCAGTCGCCGCCACAAGATATGGATTTTCCATTTTTCTTATCTTTGATAAGACTCTTGGTGGCAATCGTGACCACAACGATAAGTATAACTAATACAATCGCTGTACCAACCATTATAACCACTCCTTTCAATAGGACTATCCATGCATACGTTTTTCTGATTCGTTGTTAGTATAACCTAACCATCATTAGTTGTCAAGAACTTTATATAAACTTTTTTACTGGAACATTCTGTCCGATTATGCTATACTATTTACATATGTTTATACACGAGTCTTTTGGAGGAATAAAATGCACACAAACGAATCAGCAGAAAATTACTTAGAGACTATCCTTATACTTAGCAAAAAGCTTCCAGTCGTACGCTCTGTAGATATTGCAAACGAACTCGGATTCAAAAAATCAAGTGTCAGCATTGCCATGAAAAATCTTCGTGAAAAAAATCAGATTACCGTAACCGATGCCGGTTTCATATATTTAACTGATGCTGGAAAAGAAATTGCCGAAATGATTTATGAACGTCACGAATTGCTGACGGAATGTCTCACCAAACTCGGAGTTGACCCTGAAGTTGCCGCTGAAGATGCCTGCCGTATTGAGCATGTTATCAGTGCAGAAAGTTTTGCAGCTATCAAAGCACATATGGGTGCTGGGACTTCAAAATAAACACAGCGCGCCATTTTTACGATGACTCCGTTACATAAAAAGAGAAACAGTTTTCCTTTTAAACCAAAGGATTTCTGTTTCTCTTTTTTCATTCACTACTCTTTCTCGATAAACGCTTTCAAAAAGTCTCTTCTGGCGCATGGTCTTCCATAAAAATATCCCTGAATACAATCCGCAGACAATTTTTCAATTTCTTCAAGCTCTGCTTTTGTCTCCACGCCTTCTACACAGATTTTAAGATTCACACTATGTACCAGCTGAATAATATGATCCATCAACTGATGTTCAAATATATTCTGCAGTGCCTTAACTGTAAAACTGCGATCTAGCTTTACAATATTTGGAACCATAGAACTAATCAACTGAAAATTAGAATAGCCCGTTCCAAAATCATCGAGAGCAATCATAACTCCGTATTCTCTCAGACGATCCCACAAACGTTTTACAGCGGGTGAATTATCATCTACATAGCCGCTTTCTGTCAACTCCACCATCAAACTTTCTGGTTTTAAATTGTAAAATTCAATCCAGTGTTCAATTTCTTCACAGACATCACTTTTTAAAATCTGGACATAAGACAAATTGACACTGATGTGAAATTCCGGTTGTGTTTTCTGACATTCCGCACACATAGACAAGGCCCTGTCAATCAACCATTTTCCTACCGGAATAATCAGTCCGCTCTCCTCCAAAATAGGAATAAACTCAACCGGAGAAACCATCTCTCCATCTGTAGTTTTAAATCGCAGCAAGCTTTCTGCCATAAAAGGCACATCCTGTCCTACACGCACAATCGGTTGAAAGAACAGTTCAAATCCGCGAAATCCATCTGCCACAGATTTGCGTAACTGCTCTAACAATTCCCTCTCACGTAAAAAAGCTTCATAATCCACCGCATCAAAACAATAGGTCTGATTTTTTCCACGATTCTTTGCCGTCGTCAATGCAAATTGCGAAATCTTCATCACTTCGTTATATTCCATTTTGTCTATGGAATCTCCAAGCACAATTCCACCGGATATTGTATACACAGCTTTATAGTTATCCATTCTGATGAATTTGTCCACGCGGTTGCGAATTTTTTGATAAAGCTTCTGGGCATCATCTTCCGTTGCACCATTCATATCCATAATCATAAATTCATCCGCCACAACACGGTATACGTTCTGACCTTCTGAAACACTGTCTACAATGCATTCCGCTACACCACGTAACACATAATCTCCATATTCAATTCCGAATTTTTCATTAATGCTCTTGAAATCGTCAATACCCACTCGAAGAACAAACCCGTTCGGACTGTGTTTGTGGAAATCACTCAGTTTGTCTTTGATTGCAACACTCTCCAATAAACCACTCACATTGTCGGCCAAAGGCTTCGTACCAATTTCATTAATGCATCCCACTAAAAACTGTGGTTTGTTATCTTCATCTAAAATAATGCGCGCCCTGCAGTTAATCCAAATTGGGTTTTTCTCCCTGTCCAGCCAGCGGTATACCAGATTGTGTTCTGTCTTTACACCTGCAACAAGTTGCGCAAGATCATTCATCAGCATCTGTAAATCTTCTGGATATACAAATTTTGCATGTTCTTCTAACGCATCTGTAAATTCTGGTTTTTCAATAGAAAAGCGTTTTGTTGCTTTGGGTGAAATATAATACAAATCCTCCCGAACAGCATAGACAAAGAGGTAATCATTCATACATTCATCAAAAGCGTCGATTGCACCTCGTATGATTTCATATATATAGTTACCTTTTGCATCTTTCATGCGAGACCCCCTACCTTTCATCTGCAATATTATCATAAGTGTCAAGGAAATTATGTCTTATGCCGTCCTTTTTGTATCCAATCACCGTATTCAAATTCACATTTTCCACACTACGGAATATATTCTTCGCAACATAAGGATTCTGTCTTTCCAGTTCGTGGATCATCGCCTTTATTTCTGCTCTCTTTGATCCCTTCTCTGTTCCTCCGCAGGATGCACAGTTTTCTGTAAAGCGGCAGGCACACTGAATAAAATGCAGATCATTGTACCTTGCCCAATGAATGATATCATCCTCGCGCACCAGATAAAGTGGACGAATCAACTCCATGCCCGGAAAATTCGTGCTGTGAAGTTTTGGCATCATCGTCTGAATCTGAGCCCCATATAACATTCCCATGACAATTGTTTCGATTACATCATCAAAATGATGTCCCAAAGCAATCTTATTGCAACCAAGCTCCTGCGCCTTGCTATACAAATAGCCACGACGCATACGTGCACACAAATAACACGGTGAGTCTGTAATATCAGCCACCGTGTCAAATATTTCAGTACGGAAAACCGTGATTGGAATATTCAGCATCTTTGCATTATTCAAAATCGTCTGATAGTTAATTTCGTTATATCCCGGATTCATTACCAGAAATACAACTTCAAAATTCTTTCTGCCATGCCGCTCCAATTCCTGAAATAATTTTGCCATCAGCATAGAATCTTTTCCCCCGGAGATACATACTGCGATCTTGTCTCCGTCCTGAATCATCTCATACTCATTAATCGCTTTTGTGAATGGTCTCCAAACAGTTTTCTTGAATTTCTTGATAATACTACGTTCCGCGTCTTTGGCCTTATCTGCAGACGCTCTTCTTTTTCGTCATCATCCTTCATGAAATCTGCGAGTTTTTTGCGCAAATAGGCACGATATCCTTCCTGAATACTGTATATTTCATAACCACGCTGCTCATACTCTTCTGCGATTTCATCGCTTCTCTGACCTGTATAACATATCAGATAAACTGGCATATTCTTAGGAATCTCAGCCTCATGCTCCGCAAAATTCTCCCAATAAATATTCTTTGCCTGTGGATAAGTTTCTTTGGAAAAATCCTCCTCACTTCGCAGATCAATAACCAGTTTCTCACGTTTTTCTGTCATTAAATCATCTATTGTTTTTCGATACATTCTTATATCCTCTTGACTGGATTTTTATACTCACTCTTCTTATATACAGTCGTTAAGAATGATTATACCATTGTATCCAATTTGTCACAAGGTCGCTTTTCCCTAATTTTTCAAAGATTATTCCCTTTCTTTAATCATCTTGAACAATTGCACACGATTCCGTATACCTAACTTCCGATAAATGTTTAAAATATGTTTTTTCAGTGTATTGGCACTGATTACTAATTCCTCACAGATTACTGCATTTTCCCGTCCACTCATCAACATGCGCAATATGGTACTCTCTCTTCTTGTAAGATTATATTTCTCGACTGCTTGAGATACAGTCAGCTTTTCCTGTTCATCCTCTCCAAACATATGATGTTTTTCCAGCTGAAAAGCCAGGTGGTTTTTCAGCATATCCAAAATAAAAATATCATCATAATGAAAATTTTCTTTTCCAATAGAACGATAAAATGTAATCACGCCAAGAAAATGATGATCTTTCGCAATGACCATCTGCAAAGAATAATGCCAGTTATTTGGTTTGAACACATGCTGATAATAATCGGTTGCCATTCTTGCTTCATCACTGACTAGATCTGTTTCTCGATAAATCAGAGATTTCCCGCTGAAAAGAATCCCCCTGCTTGCATCCAATTGTTCGTATTCCTGGGCAAAATCACACTCCATATCCAATTTTACAGGATGTGCGAGTTTTTTTTCATCATGTTCCGCAGCTACATAAAAATCTGCACTGTCAAAATCAATCAACATTCGTAATTCTTCCAGTAAAACAAGACGCATCTCATCAAAATGCTCTGTTGTATATATTTTGTATATGATGTTATTCAAGATTGTCCATTCATTGGTTCCTAGATTTTTCATTGTATAGGTTCTCCCGAAAATAATACGTACATTTGTTCTTCTGATAAGAAAAAAGACGCATCCATAGGATGCGCCACCATTGGCTTTTCTTTCTATTTATTTATTTACTACTTCATTATAATTATTTTTCAGCGAGAATGCAAGATGATTTTGATATGTTTTTGCCAAAAACGATTCCGGCTTCAAACGATTCATGACAATCTACTTAAAATATGTTAGAATATGATTCATTATGAAACAACAATTTATGAAAGAAAAGAAAATATTCCCATTGGTTCTGTCTATGTCACTTCCAATGGTACTATCTATGCAATAGTAGGCATATCATCGCATTCATATACCAACGGTTCTCCATATGTTTTTTCGTAGATTTCTTTCCAGACCTCATAATTTTTCTGACGCATTTCTTCGATATTTACTGCACGGCTCTTATTTGGATCCGGATAAATTGCAGGTGCAATATGAATTGTATACTCCTGAATATAAAATCCATCATCCCCCAAAATGTCACTGTCCTGCATCGTAATAAAACACGGCAACACCGGCACATGATTCTGCGCTGCAAATGTATATGCCCCTTTCTTCAAAGGCTTTGGTTTGCGGTAATTCCACCACATACTCTGTTCCGGATAAACAACCATGAAATCTCCATGTTTCAATACAGCATCCATCGAATGTAAAAATTTCTTCATTGTCTCTTTATTTGAACTTAATGGAAATGTATAACAGTTTCGCATAAGCATTCCATAAAAGCCCGGGAAATTAGTGTAATTTCCTTCTCGAATCACACGATACAGTCTGCGCTTTTTCTTTTGCTTTGATTTTTCATATGCAATCTGGATTGCAAAACTGTCAAATGCATTAAAATGATTACAGGTAATGACCGCACCCGAATCCAGTGCGTTCATATGTTCAATGCCAATCACATCTTTGATAATCAGCTGCTTATTTGCAATAATGTTATTCATAAAACTTCTTGCAACACGATAAGTCAGTTTCGTCTTAATCTTACTACTCCATTTCTTGCGCAGATAATCAATGTCTTCCGGTTTCAATTCTTTAGACGGCGGATCTTCTTCTACATCTTCATCAAAACGGCCTTCTCTTTCCAGCATTGCAATCTTGTCCAACACTTCAATTCTGTCTTCCGATTTTAATTTTCCGCTCTGTACAAGATTCAGATAATTATTTTCTTTTGCAATTTCCTGCTTTGCAAGTTCCAGCAGATTTGCGCCAGAAGCCATATCTTCTGCTCTCTGTTCATCGGTATAAGTCTCAAGTTCTTTTAATATTTCCGGATATACACCGGAACGTTCTGCATACTTCCAGAAATACTGTTGCATACGGCAATCTTTGTAATGCCAAGGCTTTGCAGCCAGATTGTAATGCAAAATACAAATATCTTCTTCCTTTGGTGCAATCTCACCAAAAACTTCCGTATTCCACACCTGTGGAAGCCAAAGCACTTTATTATGGCAGATGACATTTAAATAATCCTGATCCTGCGCCACAACAAAATTATACATATGAAGCAACTTACAAAACTGGTCAAGCACGTTATTTTTACGAAACTGGTCACAGTTAATCAGTAAAAGACCTGCATTAAAATAATTATTTCTTTCTACGCCTAATACTTTTTCTACATAATCTCCAAATATAGGATCCTGTACTACAACCTGATCATTAACCCCGCCCACATAATTGTCTCCAAGATCAAAATCGTACAACCGGGAAATATCGCCTTTTACAATGGTATCACTGTCAATATAAATTGCCTTCTCATATTCCGGGAACATTTCTGCAATGAAAAAACGATAATAAGTTGTATGCGAATAGTAGTCACGAATCGGCAACTTTTCATGAATCGTTCGCAGATAATTGGTCACATTATTAAACTGTATTTCAAAGTTGTCATTTGCCATATGGTATAAAACCTGTTTCATATTTTCAGAAATATCGGTATTTAATACATGGATAATATATTTTCTCTCTGTAGAAGCATTTGCAATCATAGACTCCAATGCTACAACCGTATATTTTACAAAATTTTCATCACATGCAAAAAAAATCGGCACTCTTCTTTCTTTTTTCATGATTAACGCTCCTCGTTTTGTTCATACTTTTTCTTTAAATAAATATAATCATATAAAATATCATCAAATACATAGTAATGAAAAATTCGATGTATCTGACTCACATTCCATTGTTTCACATTTGCGGTATGTGGGTATGGCAGATAAAAAAGCCGCTTTGAGAAATGTCGTACAACTGTATGCTTATGCAAAAATTTCTGATCATTAAACTTCTGTGGCAGCATTTTCTTTTTTGTCGTACTGCGGCTGATTGCACTTTGATCAGCAAACATCAGTTTTTTCGTCTGAATCAGCTTGCGAGCTTTCACCAACAATCCCGTCTCTTTTATTTTTGCAAGATTCAAAAGCAATACCCCTGCATTAATGTAATTCGGATTAATCAGATACTTGCCGTAATGATCCCGTGCTGCTGCATATTCATAGTCGGTCACATTAATGTTATAAAGCATCTCTATATCATGCTGGAACAAAATATCCACATCCAGATATAACAATTTATCCGGCATCCCCGGAACCAGATCTGCGAAAAGGCGAAGCAATGTGTACGGCGAACAATACGCATCTTCATTCGGACATTTTGCAAAATACTGTTCGTACAAATCCGTCACATCAACTCGCAGAACCTGGTTTTTTGCATTATATTCTTTCGCTACTCCATCCAGGAATTCAATCATCTCCCCGGAGATTGGTGTATATTCCGGTTTGATTCTTGTCACATCCATCGTATATACATAGATGCAAAACGGCTCAATAGTCTTCGTTCTCTTCAGAATAGAAAGTATACAGGTCAGTACCCCGTCAAACACTTTACCATTTCCTGAGAAAAGTATATTTATCATAAAATTTCTCCTGAATCCTCTGTCACTTTTTCATAACGGATGCAAACCACAGTATTATTCTTTGCCCGCTTTTTCATGGTTTCATACACCAGATCCCGCAGCATTTTCTTCTGTTGTCGTACTGGAAGTGATGTGTCTGCATAAAACGGTCCGTCAATATATGTCACCATCTTCGGTTTACTTGAAAACCTTCTCTTCTGATAGGTGTTCGTCATTGAGAATACCGGCAGATTATGCTGAATTGGATAGCGAAATGATGTATCTTTAAACGGACGTATATCGGTATAAAACGGCCAGATATGTGCTTCAGGATAAATCATTACACACCGTTTCTGTGCCACCCGTTTCTCCAGCGCCTCGATAAAATGTTTCATCGCATCTTTATCATCCGGCAAAGGCAAGCCGCCAAGCGTAGGCGTGATTCTACCAAGCACCGGCATTGACACATTATCTGGATGTACAATCACTGACACATCTTTCGGGAAATTTACCATAGTAGGAACGAGTGCATCTGCCAGAAAATGCGTATGATTTCCATAGATATAATAAGCCCCCTCTGCCCTCTTTAGAAAATACCGGTTTACTATCTTATGATGAAAATGCAGCTTCATATAAAGCCACGCCAAAGGTGTCGCAATGATGCGATACCAGAATATATGAACTGCCTTACCGATTGGACTGTCATCCCTTATATATCGATAATTTCCATCTATTTTTTTCGCATCAATATGCCCATCCGAAAACTCGTCGTTTAACTCATCCCGGTAATAGATTACTTGTTGTTTCTCGTGCATATTCCATCCCCTTACTCAACATATAATATTGTACTCTATTTCATAGTTTTTGTCTACCTCTTAATGTAGTTTTTAAAACTACCTGTTGTGTTTTGAGTAAAAATATGGTTAATTTTAGTATATTTTTCATATTTAATCAAGGTTTACATCTTTTACAAGGTTCATATCCCATATTTATTAAATCCTCACGATTCCCGGTATAAACCTCCTTATTACTGCCAGCAATATCCCTAACGCTTTCACAATTTCCTTTATGAAATTTGTGCGTATTGGTATTCAACACGTAATTTAAGGTTTTTTCGTTATCTTCTGTCGTTTTAGAATCGTCGAGCCAGCTTTCACCTGTGGCATAATCAATCGTAATTCCCGGTTGTACATTATATAAAAACACATGAAAAGAAACACCTTCTCCTTTGTCCTCGACTGAATATGCCTCCATCTCAACGCCGGATGCTACAAGATTATCGCCCTCAAAAACCGGTGTCACACGATAAAGTACATGATGATTCGTCTCATTTACATAGTCTGCCACCTGATCTTCAAATTTCAGCATCCCGGTCACATTCAGATAACGCGTGCCTGTAATCAGATTCTTTTCATTTGCGTTCTCTCCCGCAAGCTGATAACCAATAAGATGACATCGATTATACAGATATTTTCCCTCTACATTGTCATATTTTACGGTGTGCCATCCGGTTGGTTTTACCATACCGATTGCCCCACGTTCCTCGGTCGGCATAAGTTCCTTACAAATATTTGCATAGGCTACACCACAGCGTCCGAGTTCATCAAGATCACTGTATGTCTCAAACGCATCTGTCCGCTCCCGATCTTTTTTGGAAAACGCCGGCTTGTTATCATCAAGTATAACAAATGAATTTCCCGCATAAGCCGGGATATCTGTCAATTCGTATGATTTCTGTGTATTTTCCTGTATAGCCTGTGTATCCAGTCCCGATTGATTATAGCTGCAGCCACCAAACAATAATGCAAGCAACAGCAAAAACGCCGCAACCGGATAATGATTTCTTTTTCTCATATTAATTTCTCCCTGCATATCAAGTTTTCATAGAAAACTTGACACTATCACACATTAAAAAAGTTGGAAATCACATGCAAATGTATGATTTCCAACCTTCATTACACTTTTCCTGCGACCTGCTTATCATAGCACAGCCTGCATCATCGAACAAGTGTTTCATTGTCTGTTTTACAATAAATTTATAATGACTCGCATTGTCCTGCCACAGCCACACGGATCAGATTTGTAGTTCCTGACATTCCAAGCGGTACACCTGCGGTAATAACAGCAAGTTCACCTTCTTTCAGATAGCCTTCTTTCTCTGCGCGCTTCATTGCATTGGCA
>ERZ779820.1092-NODE-1092-length-17340-cov-3.143072_pt1 | contig 17340 bp, 10 predicted proteins | sample MGYA00511563_ERZ779820 | MGnify/ENA primary metagenome ERZ779820 (study PRJEB29588, sample SAMEA1964852) | human gut metagenome | biome: human gut; feature: human-associated habitat; material: faeces | place: Denmark | collected 2008/2010 ...
TGTCTCATCTTTCTGGATCCGATAATAAAATACGCCCGCAGGAACAACTTCTTTCTCCGGGTGGCGTTTCTTCTGAAATTCTATTGCCGCATCCATATAGATCATAAGCTGAAGCTGCAGGCCGTGATACAATGCTACGATATCAAACGCCTTGCTTCCAGTCTTATAATCCATCACCTTAACATATACCTGTTCTTCGGTTTCACACACATCTACTCTGTCGATCTTTCCTCCAAAGAAACGAAGCTCATATGCCTCCGGCACAAAATCTCCTGCCTTAAGCTGATTCGTAAGTGCCCATACTGTGCGTTCCAGCATCTGTTTCATCCTGACGATCAGTTGTTCATTTCTCGCCGAACTGTATAACACTGAGTTACCATAGTCTGTGATCGCTGCCTCCACACATTCATTGATCAGTTCTTTCCTCTGTTCTTCTGTCAGGATCGTCCAGCCGCCTGCTTCAGATGCTTTTTTTGAAAATAATTCCAGGGCACTGTGACATACATTTCCAAGATCCACTGCTTTAAACTCATATACCGGCCGTTCTTTCAGACGTAATCCATATGCAAGGAAATGTGCACATGCACAACTTGCATACCGTTCCATTCGGGTAATACTTCCTTCGAAATTTTCACCGTAAAGCTGCTTTGCAACGCTTTCCGACAATGGATCCTCCGGACGTCTGTAGTACCATGCCGTTAAAAGTTCGTCTACTTTTTCTTTCCACTTTGGATCTTTCTGATACCAGGTATAAAGCTCCTGCCATGTGACATCCAGATTTTTCTCCTGAAGACCACGGATCAGATATTTTACCCCTGTTTTTTCCGTCAGTTCTTTTTGCACCAGTTCCTTCTCATCCTCGTCCCGTACCTTCACATCCGGATACAGACGCAATAATTCCTGAATCAGATAGGAAGGTCTTAATGCCTTCCCGTCCGCGGACACCTTGCTGTAATATACCTTAAGCTTTTCCGATGGTTTCGTCAGATTCATATACAGATAGAACTTCTGGACATAAGCTTTTTCTTTACCTCCCGCAGACAACGCATGATCAGCCTGACGGAATTTTTCTCTGTCGCGTTCAGACAGAAGTCCCGTTCTTAAAAGCGCCCCCGGCAGGAAACAGTCATTGGCTCCCACAAAAAAAAGTGCTCTTATATCTTTCAGTCTGGTCCTTTGCATATCTCCGGCTACCACCTGATCTACACTTGGCGGAATAACGCCGACCCTTGCTTCTTCAAGACCTGCATCCAGAAGTTTACAATACTCACTTAAGCCCACCGGTTCCTCTCCGAGAAGTGCCACAAACTTATCAAACAACTCTATGATAATCCGGTAAATCTGAGAATATTCCTTTGCCAGAGCCAGTTCCCCTGCCTCTTGAAATTCTTCTTCTGTTTTCTTAAGTCTTTCCTGAATATTCTCCTGAACCATAAATTCATATACTGCCAAGGTAATATCTTTTACGGTTTTCCTCTTTTGTTTTAAAACAAACATCAGATTATCCACTTTTTCTACCATTTGTACTCGGTAATGATTCAGCCTCTCCAGTTCCTCTTCTTCCATCCCTTTCATACGACGGATCCATCGGTTCTGCCAGCCCTTATAGCCCCGGATTCCGAGTCCGATCACATAATTTTCCAGTTCATCGACCTCTTCATAACCAAATCCTGCAAGATTCGTCCGCAGGAAACGGAATACACTTTCATAAGAGAAATTCTTCTCTGCCATATTCAGAAGACTTCTCAGGTATTCTACAAATGAATTCAGCAGAATACTTCTCTTATGATCCATAAATACAGGAATTCCATATGTTTCAAATGCCTGTTCCAGATAGTCTCCATATACATTCATATCACTGACTATGACACCAATCTCACGATAACGGTATCTTTCTTTTCTTACCAGTTTCCTGATCTCTTCTGCTACAGCCATTGCTTCTTCTCCCGGATTTCGCGCCACATGAATTCCAAGATTTTTCACTTCTTTTTCATATGTTCCTGCTCCATATCTGAAAATATTCCGCTCCAGAAATGCCAGCTCTTTATTTTTCTCAAAACGCTTTACCGGATATCCATACAGGCAGACCGGTTCCTCTACCGCAATGTGTTCTTCCCTCGCCAGACTGATTAATGTTGTCACCATCTGCTTGCTCAGTCCAAACAGCTGATATGGATGTCTGTAAGAATACGGATTCTCCCTTTCATCCATGATAACCGTTATCCATACACCCTCACAATATTTCATAAGCTCCAGAATCAGCCTGTTCTGCACCGGTGTAAAGCCTGTAAATCCATCCAGTACCACTGTGCTGTTCTTTAAAAGCTCTGATTCTCTAACTTCTCGGCTCAGCACATCTAACAACTCTTCCTTTGTGATATAACGTTCTCTTAAATAATCCTGAAAACCATCATATAAAAGCCGGATGTCTTTTAATTTATAATATAACCTGGATTCTTCATCCAGCGAATCTATCATATCATCCAGTTCTTCTTCCCCGATATCATATTGTGTAAATTCCGAAATCACGGATTTGACCTCAGAGATATACCCCAGTTTCTTAATATTTCCCTTTAGGACAGTCAGTTTATCCTCATAATTCCCTGCGATCTTTCGCAGGATCAGATTCTTTCCCTCATCATCCAGTACCGGTATTTTCTTTACTCCGGTCTCTTCAAACACACGGTATGCAAGACGTGCAAAGCTCAATACATCAATATTCATGATTCCGTGTCTCGGATGCATACGAACCAGATCTTTCTGTGTCTGCATTGTAAACTGCTCCGGTACAAGCACTATGAAATTCTCCTGTGGATTTTTTTCAGATTCTTCTATGACATGCTGATATAAATACGTTGATTTTCCTGAGCCCGACGGCCCAAATACAAATTTTAAAGGCATAAGGTTTCCTCCTTATGCCCTAGTATAACACGAATATATGTTTGTTGTATACATATTAGTCTACAATGCGCGAAGTCTTTCTGCAAATTCATTGCTTAATGTTACCTTTGCAATATAGAAGACATCACCTGTCATATATACATTCCAGTCATCTTCTACTTCTACCTGAAGTTCTCCTCCAGGCATATGAACGATCACTTTACTGTTAGTCAGCCCCAGTTTGTATGCAACTCCTGCCGCTGCACAGGCACCTGTTCCGGATGCTCTTGTATAACCTGCACCTCGTTCAAAGATCTCGATTGCGATATTTTCCTTATCGATCACCTGCATAATCTGTGTATTGATCCTGTTCGGGAAATATCTTGCGATCTCAGAATAATCACCGATCTTACATACCAGTGGTTTTGAGATCTCCCGCATCGGAATGACACAATGAGGATTACCGATCGATACGCAGGTAACCGGATACAACGTTCTTCCAAATACCATATCCTCATTGATCACTTCTCGTCTTTCTCCAATAACAGGAATCTCATCACTCCAGAAAGATAATTTTCCCATCGATACACGCAGGCGGCTTCCGTCCTCATTTAAAAATGTAACTTCGACCGGACCGTTTCCTGTATATAATTTAAAATTCTTTTTCTGTACATAACTTGCATCTTTCAGATATTTTGCAAAAATGCGGACACCATTTCCACTGGTCTCAGATTCACTTCCGTCCGGATTCCATACTTTTACATGCATACCGTCTTCTTTCAGAATCGGGCCTTCAAGTACTCCGTCTGCTCCCAGTCCCTCATTACGGTCACAGAGCATTTTTACATTTGCCTCATCCAGTTTTAATTCGTTATGATTCGGATCAAATACCAGATAATCATTGCCAAGTCCATGATAACGTTCTACTACTACCTTCATCTTTTTTTCCTCCTGATCTTTGTTCCCAGCTTTTTTATATTGATCGCTTTTATATTTTCTGTTCTATATATCTTTATCATAACAGGCATTATTTCCATATTCTACGTAAATAATGCTGTATTTCTTGCAAATAATGCCATTTTCATATAAACTTTCTATAGACAGTCCAATATATATCCGGGGAGGTACCGATAATGGAACAATATGAGAAAAAAGGATACCTGAACAGCGAATTCCGTCTCTTTCATCTGACAGATCAGGAGACAAAAGAAATAGACTACCACTATCATGACTTTGATAAGATCACCATCTTCATCCGTGGCAAAGTAAATTACATGATCGAGGGCCGTTCTTACGATCTGAAACCTTATGACATTGTACTTGTAAAACAAGGCGATATCCACAGACTGACCGTTGACAATTCCTGCCCATATGAAAGAATCATTGTCTATATCTCACCTAATTTTATGAATGCTTATCAGACAGATAATTATGATCTGAGTTATTGTTTTCAAAAGGCTGCAAAAGAACATTCCAATGTTCTGCGTATCCCATCTTTCGAAAAAAGCTCTCTGTTTCGTTCTATCTCTCAGTTGGAGCATTCGTTTACAGATGGCGGCTATGCTTCCGAGCTTTACAGACAGGTTATGTTTCTGGAATTTATGATACATCTGAACCGGGCCGTAAGAAAGAACCGGCTCGAATATATCGATACTGATAATTGTAATGAAAAGGTGCTCGCCATCCTTGATTATGTAGGCGAACACCTCTGTGAAAATCTGTCAATCGATCTGATCGCAGATCAATTCTATATCAGTAAATATTATATGATGAGATTATTCAAGCAGGAGACCGGTTATACTCTGGGACAATACATCTCCCAGAAACGGCTCCTGCTTGCGAAAGAACTTTTATCTACCGGTGCGCCTGGCACACAGGTTTGTTATGATTGTGGTTTTAAAGATTACTCTACCTTCTCCAGAGCTTATAAACAATTGTTCGGTGTTACGCCTTCGGGCCGTACCTGTCCGTAAAGTTCTGCCGGAACAAAAGCCCTTACAAAGATACCATCTTCCCGGTATTCTTCTTCCTGCAGTTCCCCGTACTTTCGGATCAGCTGAATCTTTCCGGCCTCTTTATATGGATAAAGTGCCTCAATCTCTACTTTCTGCTCCCTTAATACTGCTTCTACAGATTGAAGGAATTCGGTAATTCCTTCTCCTGTCCTGGCTGAGATTTTCACATAATAGTCTGCATGAAGATCTCTCGGCACCCAGATATCCTCCATACGGTCGATCTTATTAAATACTGTGATAACCGGTTTGTCTTTCACACCCAGATTCTGAAGTGTTTCATACACCGTATGCATCTGCTCATCCATCTGCGGATTAGAAGCATCTACTACATGCAGGATAATATCTGCATATCTGGCTTCTTCCAGTGTACTTCTAAATGCCTCGATCAGATGATGCGGAAGTTTTCTGATAAATCCTACCGTATCTGTCATCAGGATTTCCTGACCACTTGGCAGCTTCAGATCTCTGGTTGTTGGATCCAGGGTTGCGAATAATTTATCCTCTGCAAGAATCCCTGCACCGGTCAGCGTATTCAGAAGTGTTGATTTTCCCGCATTGGTGTATCCGACGATCGCAGCCACAGGAATCTGTTTCTTTTCCCTCTGGGCGCGCGTGATCTCACGGTGTTTCCTCACTTCTTTTAATTCACGGTTCAACTGCGCAATACGGTCTTTGATCAGACGCCTGTCCATCTCCAACTTTTTCTCACCGGGGCCTCTGGTTCCGATACCACCGCCAAGTCTTGACATGGAACGCCCGAGACCGGTCAGACGGCTTAGTCTGTATTTTAACTGCGCCAGCTCGACCTGGATCTTTCCCTCGCTTGTCGTTGCCCGCGCTGCAAAAATATCAAGAATGATCAGCGTCCGGTCCATGACTTTTGTATCTAACATCTGCTCTAAGTTTTTGAGCTGTGCCGGCGATAACTCATCATCACAGACGATACCGGTCGCACCTAGTTCCGCGATCATGTCGGCGATTTCCTGCACTTTTCCGGTTCCAACATAGGTGCCCGGATGGATCAGTTCACGTTTCTGGATCAGCGTGCCGACGGTAACTGCTCCTGCTGTCTTTACAAGTTCTGCTAATTCTGCGACGGAATCTTCCGCATCGTCACCATCCTGTTCGCTGACACCGACTAAAATGACACGCTCTTTTACTTCTTCTATTTTAATGGGTTCTGGCATGTGTTCCTCCCTTGCTGTCTCTAATTCTAATTTCCTGTATCCTGTGAAGAACTGTCTCCCGCAGTATTATCCCCTGTCGAATCACTCTGTGCTGAACGATTCTCCGCAGAACTGTCTCCTGTAGAACTATCATTCGTGGTATCACTTTGTGCAGAGCTATCGTCTGTGGAACTATTTCCCGTAGAGTTTTGCCCTTCATCTGAAGAATCCGTACTTTCTGTATCGCTGCCCGCATCCGTATTCTGGCGGTTCTTTAAAAAGATATATTCTCTCTGCGCCGCCTCATCATCCGGATAAAGGGAAACGTACTGCTGAACGACATCCCACGCAGATGAAAAATCACCGCTGTACTCATAAGCAATGATCTGATTTGACAAAAGTTCCTGCTGATTTGTGACATTATCCATCGCAAGTCCCTGTCTGATATCCTCTAACGCCGCTTCATAGTTGCCTTTTTCCATCTGGATCTCGGCAAGCACATTCATTGCCACAGAGTCCGCCGTACCACTGTCGACATATGCCTGATAATATTTTTCCGCATTTGCAGAATCTTCTTCCGCTTCATAGACCTGTGCAAGGTAAAGGTTTGCTTTGGCACTGTCCTTTTTGACTGCTCCTTCTAACTCTTTGACTGCATTATCATATTGTCCGAGCAGATAATAAACCCTGCCGCGCCAGGTAAGATTTTCTGCGGAATTTCCCTTGATATCAAACGCTTTGTTTAAATATTCTTCCCCTTCCTCAGTCATATTATTACCGGCAAGGTTCTCATAAATCCCAACATACAGTTCATAATCATCCGGGTTATATTTGACAGCATTGGCAAAATCTTTTTTTGCCGTATCCGTATCCTGCTGCTTTAGACTCAGACATCCATGCAGATAATATGCGTTGCCGTTTTCCTCATCATAATCGATCATCGCCTGATAAGTAGCAAGAGCTCCCTCTATATCTCCACCGGCATACTGTGCTGCCGCCTTATAATAGCAGATGTCGAGTTCTGTATCTGTAATCTTCCCCACACACTGGGATAGTGCGCTGTTAAAAGCAGCCACTGCACCTTCATAATCACCGGACTGCATACTGTTAATCCCAATCTTGCGGAAATCCAGTTCATCTTCTAAGCGCTCATTGGTACATCCGGTAAAAAGTGCAGCAAACAATACTGCCCCTGCAACCATGTATGGCAATCTGTGTTTCTTCATATTATAATAATTCCTTTTCCCTACAATTCTTCAAATACCAGCCGCATATCATACCACACGGCTCCCCCGTGCTTTGACATGGACTTTCCTTCATTTACAAAACCAAATCTCTCATAAAATGGAATAAGACTCTCTTTACACGTTAAAACGATCCCTTTTCGTTCCTGCTCTTTGACATCCGCGATCACGCGCTCCATGAGTTTCGACGCACATCCCATTTTCTGATACTCCGGCAGCGTTGCCACTCCAAAGATCATCTGCCACTGTCCCTCTTCACGGTGCATTGTGGCATCCTCAAACATCTCATCCCGCAGGATTGGAATATCTGTCGTCATTCCATTGATCATGCTTGCCAGTTTCCCGGAATCCTCCAGTAACCAGAAATGATTCGGGAATACGGTCAGGCGTTTTTCAAAAGAATCCTTTTCTGCTGCTTCTTCCGGTGGAAAACACTGTCTTTCCAACTCTGTGACCGCATCTATATCATTTATTGTTGCAAATCTTATGTCCATTGTTTTTGTCTCCATTTTTAATTCTTGCTGCACTTCAGTCCGCAGTGCACGTCCGAAAAATCAGAGATTTTCCGGACTGACGGGCTTTCGCCCTATCAACGAAGCAAACAATAAAAAAGTGCCTGCAAGCAGTCATTTTTTATTGTTCACTTCGTTGGCACTGCTCAATGCTTACGCACATTATACCATACCTTTTTGATGTTTTGCATTGATTTTGAAACTTTTTGTGGCTATGCTATATCTAATAGTCAGATGATTCGAATGAATCAAATATTTGCAAAGGAGGATTTGATCTTGAAATTCTTTTCCGGAAAAGAAAAAAAACATACAGCAGAATCTAATGATGATCTCATCGAACGATTGCTGCTTGAGAATTACAACCGCTACTATCATCTTGCATACAGCTATGTACATAATCCCGACGATGCCAGTGATATTGTACAAAACGGAGCCTATCTGGCGATCAAAAACAGTGCTTCCCTAAGGCAGCCGGAATATGCGGCGACCTGGATTTACCGCATCATGTTAAATGAGATTTTTCATCATTTAAAGCGGCCGGATACCATTTCTTACGAGGATTCACTGATCGCAGAGGGAAAACCGGACCAGTATCAGGACTTAGATCTTAGAACTGCGCTCGATTCTTTGTCCCCGGAGGATAAGGCGATCGTGGAACTTCGGTATTTCGAGGACTTAAAAATCGAAGATATCGCCCGCGTCTTAAATGAAAATGTCAATACCATAAAAAGCCGTCTGTACCGCAGTATGCAGAAGTTAAAACTGAAAATGGAGGTAACCGAATGAACACCAATGATTTTTATGAATTAAAAAAATCCTATGACACCTCGCAAATGCCTGAAAAGGAGGTCATAAAAATGAAAGAAAAAATGAATCAGGCGAAAGCCGAGAAGAAGAACAAACACAATAAAACCATTATCACAAGAATCTGGGTTGGCGCTGCCGCAGCGATCGCAGCGTTTGTCATCCTGCCAAATACTTCACCGAGTGTCGCCTATGCGATGGAACAGATCCCACTGCTTGGAAATTTGATCGAGGTCGTCACATTCCGCGATTACCAGTACAGCAGCGACAGAAACAACGCCGATGTCAATGTTCCACAACTGGTACCGGAAACTGTCGCTTCCACTGAAAAAACAACGGAAGACCCGGTTGGGGAAAATTTAAAGAAATCAACCGATGAGATCAATGCGGAGATTGAAAAGATCAGCGACAGCCTGATCGCAGAGTTCAAACAGAACATGAACAACGAAGGTTATCAGGATATCATGATCAAACATGAGGTCATCAACACAACTGACGACTATTTTACCTTAAAACTGATGTGTTATCAGGCTGCCGGAAGCGGTTATGAGATGGATTATTATTACACGATTGATTTAAAGACCGGGGAACGCCTTGCGTTAAAAGATCTTTTTAAAGAGGGATCTGACTATATCACTCCGATCAGTGAAAACATCAAATCCCAGATGCGCGGGCAGATGGATGCCGATGAAAATGTCTCCTACTGGCTGGATGATACGGAAGTTCCTGAATGGAACTTTACCTCCATTAACGATGACACTTCCTTCTATATTAATGCTGACGGAAATCTCGTCATCAGCTTCAACGAGGGCGATGTCGGTCCGATGTCTATGGGTGTTGTGGAATTTACGATCCCGCACGATGTGATCGCCGATATTTTAAAATAAGAAATGTCTATGCAGTAAAGGATCCTGGCATGGTATTTAGCAGTCTCAACTTTATTTTTATTTTTTTGCCATTATTTCTGTTTGCCTATTATGTCACACCTGCTGCTTTCAGAAACAGTACGCTCTTTGCAGGGAGCATCCTGTTTTATGCAGTCGGAGTGATCAAACAGCCATATGCACTGTTTCTGTTAATGGTTCTGACCTATCTCAATTATGTGTTCGGAATCCGCCTTTATCAGATACACAATCCACGAAAAAAGAAACTCTTTTTGACAAAAGTTATTTTTTTCGATTTTTTATGGTTGTTTTTGTTTAAATATTCCAGACATTTATCTCTGCCGCTCGGAATCAGTTTTTATACGTTCCAGCTGACTGCATATCTTTTTGATATCTATTACGGACGTATTTTACCGGAACGGGATTTTGTGACATTCGGCACTTACATCAGCATGTTCCCAAAATTAATTTCCGGACCAATTACCCCGTATGAGATGCTGCGCAGGCAGCTTCACAGCGCAAGACGCTTTCTGCCCGAAAATCTGGCGGAGGGTATGAAACTTTTTATCCGGGGACTTGGCTTAAAAGCGATTCTGGCGAATCAGTTTGGCAGTCTGTGGGCAAATGTTGGCACGATCGGATATGAAAGTATCTCCACGCCGCTTGCATGGCTTGGAATCTACGCATATTCTTTCCAGATTTACTTTGATTTTTATGGTTATTCCCTGATGGCAGCAGGTCTGGGCAGAATGCTTGGTTTTAAGCTTCCCATAAACTTTATGCACCCCTATCTCTCCACAAGCATGACAGAATTCTGGCGGCGCTGGCATATTACACTTGGACAATGGTTTCAGACCTACATCTATATTCCACTTGGCGGCAACCGCACAGGCACCTGCAAATGGATCCGCAACCTGCTTGTCGTGTGGATACTTACCGGAATCTGGCATGGCACAGAATTTCATTTTATTCTGTGGGGATTTTCCCTGTTCGTCATTGTATTGACAGAAAAACTGCTGTTAAAAAAATTGACGGACCGATACGCGCTGGCCGGACATCTTTATATGGCAGTTCTGATCCCATTGTCGTGGATGCTCTTTGGAATCAGTGATCCCGGCAGTATCGAAGTCTACACCCGGAAATTATTTCCATTTTTTTCCGCCGATGATGCCATTATTTATGTGAATGATTTCTGGAAAAATTTAAATGATTTCCGCTTTATCATCCCTGCCGGCTTCCTTTTTTCTACAAGGTTTCCGGTCCGCTTTTTAAAAAAAATCAGGGGCTCTGTGCCAGAAATTTTTGTCTATCTGGCAATTTTCTGGGCTTCTGTTTACTGTATTTACGTTGGCTCTAATGACCCATTTTTATATTTCAGATTTTAACGAAGGAACACTATGCGAAAAAAAATATCTGCCATATTGTTTTATTTTTTTTTTTTGATAAGCTGCCTTCTGATTCCACTCATTTACTTATATGTAACGTTAAACATAAATGCAGCCAAAAATACGTCCTTGTCCGTGTCTTCTGTCTCCGCCGCACAAAAACAGGACACCACGACACCATCGGACACTTCCGGTACGCCATCTGACAATACAGACCGGCAGGATATCCCGGACACAGAAGTTCCGATGACAGAAATGACCACTGTTGATGCAGATTATTTCGATGACGCTTTAATGATCGGTGATTCCCGCACTGTCGGATTAAAAGAATATGGTACGTTGGGCAATGCCACCTTTTATTGTGATTCGGGTCTCAGTATCTATGATCTGGAAAACAAAAAAATTATGGTGGACGGTATCGGAAAGGTCAGTATCTCTGATCTTTTAGCCAGCCATACCTATCATAAAATATATCTGATGCTCGGCATTAATGAACTTGGCTACGATGTCACACAGACATTTGAAAAATATGCGTCGTTTGTAAATTTTCTGCAAACCATGCAGCCGGATGCGATCATTTATGTGGAAGCAAATCTTCATGTGACTGCACAGCGCTCAGACTCGGATAAGACATTCAATAATGCCAATATCAACGCCTTTAATCAAAAAATTTCGACATTAGCCGATCAACGGACCATTTATTATCTGGACATCAATGAACTTTTTGACGATGCAAACGGCAATCTCGGCACACAGTACAGCAATGATAATGCGCATCCCCTCGGAAAATACTACGCAGTATGGTGTGACTGGTTAATGGAGCACGCCGTTGTCCGTGACGGGAAATCATAACCCCTTGCACCGGTTTTAAAATTTCGTTATAATATTTCCTGCAGATTACGGGGACATGAAACAGCCTGCGCTATCTTTTGTATGGCATCCCCTCAGAAACGGAGATATAGATTTATGAACAAAAAAGATATTTTAGAATTAAAACGGCGTTTTAAGAAAGATGCCTGCACTTTTACAAGACTGTGCGGCTGCTATGTGGATGCCGACCACAATAAGGTAACTTCTTTCGGGGAGACATTTTTAAATCTGGAAGATGAGGAATTTTACAAATACTTGGAGATTGCAAAAAAAATAATGTCCGGTACGATTGGAAATAACCTTTTAGAGCTGGAATTTCCGACTGCGGAGGAAGCTGCCGGCGGCAGACAGCAGTTTTTGATGGGACTGCGCGAGAGTGCCTTAAAAAATGATGATCTGATGGATGCATTTTATGATCTTGTCATTGACAGCTACGACTATGTCGGAAACTATCTGATCCTTGTATTCCACGATGCCTACGACGTTATGACAAAAACTTCTGATAATAATAAATTAGACGAGTCCGAGGAAGTTTACGAGTATCTGCTCTGCGCGATCTGCCCGGTCAACCTGACCAAACCGGGACTTGGCTACCGTGAGGATGAAAACCGTATCGGACCGCGTATCCGCGACTGGGTCGTTGGAGCTCCGGACACCGGATTTGTTTTCCCTGCTTTTACCGACCGGAGCACGGATATCCACTCTGTCATGTTTTACACCAGAGACACCAAGACACCGCACTCCGAATTTATGGAATCCGGTCTTGGCTGTGGCTCTAAATTTACAGCTACCGAACAGAAACTTACGTTCCAGAGCATTGTAAAAGAAGTCATCGGGGAAGATGATGACGAAAGCGATGCCATTTTCATGGATATCCAGGACAACTTAAATGACCTGATCCCGGTCGCTTTAGAAGATGAACCAGAACCGGAACCGGTTCCTGTCACAAAGAGCACAATCTCTTCCGTACTCGCAGAGAGCGGTGTGACCGAAGAACAGGCAGCTGTGATCGAACAGACCTATGAAAATGTATTTGGAGAAGAAGTCCCGGTCGCAGAACATTTAGTAGATCCGAAACTGGTGGAGGCAAATGCCAGACGCAAAGAAAAATTAGAGTTGGTACAGCAGGTTGAAAATTTGAAACAGCAGTTAGAAGAAACACGCACTCTTCCGGTAGAAGAATCTGACGGGGATGACGTCCCGGCAGTCAAGACCTACGACGTCATTCTGCGTGTCAAACCGGAAAAAGTCGACCAGATCCACTCCCAGGTCATCGACGGCAGAAAATGCCTTGTCATCCCGATGGACGAGGATGAACATGCTGCCGTTAACGGCGTGAACACGACGATCTGACAGTTACATAACAATCCCTTCTAAAAAAGGTGGACAGCCTCCAGAATTGATCCCAGGATCAAATTTCTGCCAGCTGCCCACCTTTTTTTCTGACGATCCGTCTGTCTGTACACTCACTATCCGGTCAAATCCCTTCCTTACGAAAGTCTCTCTCTGATATAATCTTCCATCTTTTCCCTCGGTACTCCAAGTGTCAGCGACAACTCACCATACAGTCCATTTTCGGCCGCTTTCATATAGCGTTCATCCACTGCAGTTGCTTTCTTTCCCTGTGCCAACCGCTCTTTTTTCCGCTGATACAAAGTCTTTACAATGCTCACCCATGCATGATAATCACAGGTACGGAGTGCCTCTTTGTATGTTTCCTCACGCTGTTTGTCATCCGGCACCCACAGAAGTTCAATCTGCGGTAATTCGTCAATCAGCCTCTCTGCCTCTTCTTTTGAAATCGTTCTGCGCATTATAATCTTTTCACTGTCCGTCGGAACATAAATAGTCCCATTCTTATCTCCGACCGGGGCTAAAACGTAATACAGCTTCTCTTTGTCTGCTCCCGACATATCAATATGGGTAATATCCCTGATCTGACAGACACCTTTCGCGCCACACACAACATATTCTCCGATTTCAAACATTCTTCTGATTCTCCTTTCTCCAGTTTCCATTTTAAACGATAACATACAGGTAATTCTCCACCCAGTATTTTTACTATACCATTATTTTCCCCAAAAAGTCAGCAAAATAAGCGTTTTCAAATTATTTTTGTGAAAACTGCAACACATCCGGCTGTACCATATTAGACATATTTTACACAAAACGGGCGGCACAAAACTTTATGCCGCCCGTTCGTGATCCCTGATTTTTCCCTCAATGCCGATACCAGAGGATTATCGCATCTCAGGTCATGTGTCCGTATGTTTCAGGTTTTTAATTATTTAACTTTTACTTTGAATGTTACTTTCTTACCATCTGCTGTCTTAGCTGTGATCTTTACAGTGCCTGCTTTCTTAGCTGTGATCTTACCGCTCTTGCTGATGGTTGCTACTTTCTTATTTGAAGTAGTCCATTTGATCTTCTGGTTTCCGGAAGTAACTTTCTTGCCCTTTGCATCTGTTACAGTTGCTTTTACAGTTGCTTTCTTACCTTCCTTTAAGGTATAGGTCTTACCTGTTACAACCTTCTTGCCTACTTTTAATACAACTTTCTTGGTTGCCTGTTTTACAGTTACCTTAACAGTTGCTTTCTTGCCATTTGCTGTCTTAACTGTGATGGTTGCTTTACCATTTCCTTTTGCAACGATCTTACCGTTCTTATCTACAGTTGCAACTTTCTTGTTAGAAGAAGACCATGTAACAGTCTTATCTGTTGTGTTTGTCGGATTTACTGTTGCTTTTACTGTCTTAGATGCACCGATAGAAGTTAAAGTTACTTTGCTTGCGCTCAGTTTTACAGAATCAGCTTTTACTGTTGAAACAGTTACTGCGATTGTTGCTGTCTTGCCGTTTGCTGTCTTAGCGGTAACATTTGCAGTTCCTTCTGCGATTGCATAAACCACACCATCAGATGTAACTTTTGCTACTGCTGTGTTGTCGGAAGACCATGTAACATTCTTATCTGCTGCATTTGCAGGAGCTACTGTTGCGCTGACCTGTCTGGATTCACCAACATTGATCTTTAATGCAGTTGTGTTTACAGTTACACCTGTTGCTGCTACTGCATTTACAGTTAATGTTCCATCTACTACTGATGTTACATCGTAGTTTTTCTGATCTTCTACAGTTGCACGGATCTTATATGTACCAACTGCTAAGTTCTTTGTTGACTGAACAGCTTTTCCATCTGTACCTAATACTGCATAAGTAACTTTTGCAGTATCTTTGCCAACTAAACCTTTTACGGTTCCGTCAAGTGCTGCTTCCTGACCCTGCTCGATCGTTACATCTTTTGCAGTTACGGAAAGAGGAGCTTTTGCAACATTTACATTTGCTTTTAATGTTACCTTTGTATCTGTTGTGTAGTTTGGATCAACAACTGAAACAGCTACCTCTTTGCTTGTATAGCTTCCAGCGTCTGCTACTGTGTTATCAACAAATGCAAAATCTAACGCTGCATCAATCTCTGTGTCATTGTAAATGATCTTAGCATCGCTGAACTTCTGACCATAAGTAGCATCCTCAACTTTAAGATTCTTGGAATTTAATCCGGTGATCTCTTTCTGAGCTACTTTGATATCACCGATCTCATAGCTTGTTGTCTCTTTTCCGGCTGTAACCTCTAAGTAGATTCTGTATGTACCAGCATCTAAGTTACCAAGGCTTTCGGAAATTGTTCTTCCACTCTTGAACAGGAAAGCTTCATCTTCATTTACGGATTTCTTTGTGATGTCTTTTGCTTCACCTAAAGACGGTTTATTTGCTACTGTAGTAACCTGTTTGTAATATACACGATAAGCAGAAACATCATCTGCAGTAACCTTTGCGATAGCCTTTACATCTGCTGTAGCACCATAAGTAGCTTCCGTTTTGCTTAAGCCTAAACCTGAAGTAGTAGTATCAACTGTAATCTTAGTAGCCTCAACCGTAACTTTGTTTGTTGATTTTACCAGTTTGCTGTATGCTTCAACCTGAGCATCTGTTGCATCCGGAAGGAAATCTTTTACAGATCCTTTTACATCTGCTGTGATCTCACAATAGTATGTACCTGGGATGTCAGCAAATGTACTTGTCGTATAAGTATCAGATGTTGCACTTTTAATTGCTTCATACTTATTCGTTTTCTCATTCAGTTTATACCACTGATAAGAAACAGTATAATTAGCAGTTCCAAGTTTCTTTTCATTGTAAGATGCTTTCAGCGTAAGCGTATCTTTATCTTTAAATTTATCTGCTGTTAAATTTTCAGATTTATTTTCTGCCTTAACATCTGTTAATACAGGCTGTGTGATAGAAACGCCGCTTAAGGATACATATTTATATCCATTTGCATCTGCACCGCTTAATGTGTATACATTTTTTGCGCTGTCTTTCAGAGAATATTTTACCTGATAATTTGCAAGTGTACCGATGTTTGGTGTATCATCAGAGATTGTCTGCCATGCACCATCTACTTTTTTCTGAACTTCGATGTCAAATTCAGCATCATTTTTTCCAGCTAAGATTTCACTTAATTTTGCTCCGGCAGCATAACTGCTCTCCAACTTACCAGTTACCGCAGAAGCATCACGATTGATCACTGCTCTGTTGATTACAACATCGTATGTCTTCTCAACTGTTTTCGTATCCCATTTTGTTTTTCCATCAACCGGTGTAAGACCAGCATCATCACTTAATGTGAAAACAATTGTCAAACCGTTTTTGATTGTCTGGGAATTTTCTGTATTGGTTTTCAAAGAAGCTACAGTTGAAGTCTTATCTACACCGCCAACAGAATCAATTGTTTCTGATGTATCTTTAATGCTGTAAGTACCAATTGTGGTCTTTTTGTTTAATGCAGCCACATAATCTTTGTAGTAATCTTCAAGATCTCCAGCTCCCTCATAAGTAATCTCAGGAAGTTTGGAATCAAATGAAATGCTGTCTGCATTGATTCCCTCTTTTACAGCAACTTTGATCTCGCCGACTTTCTGAGTTCCGTCTGTTGTTGTTGCGGTAATTGTTACCTCTTTTCCAGCCTCTGTTTTAGAAACTGCTGTGATAACAGCCTCATTGTCACCAGTTGCTGTAACTTTTACTTTGCTGGAATCACTGGATGTCCATGTAACCTTTGCATTGGAAACAGTATCACTTCCTGATCCTGCTGCAACTTTTGCTGTCAAAGCTTTCTTATCGGTGGTTGCCATCTCTACTGTAGTTGAAATAGGACCGTTTTCATCCTCAATGGAAACACCTGTAGCAAGCTGAACAACTTTAACAGATACTGTTTTTTCATATGTCTTATCTGTCTCTACTGCAGCAGTATCACTGTTATCAATGGTATATACACCGTCTGTTGCTGTGAATGTAAAGACAATCTCTTTTGTAGCTGTTGTAACTGCCTCATCTTTCACAGTCCACTTACCATATGCTTCATCTAACTTATTTGCTGTCTCAAGTGCTGCTGTTACTTCCGGAGCAGCTGTAGTATTTAAAGCAGCTCCATCTTTATTGCTAATGGTAGTAACTTCCGGCACATGAAGTCTGTTTGTTGCGATAGATGCTGCTTCGATAGTAAATGCATCAAGCGCTTTTT
>ERZ779820.1103-NODE-1103-length-17234-cov-8.712731_pt1 | contig 17234 bp, 15 predicted proteins | sample MGYA00511563_ERZ779820 | MGnify/ENA primary metagenome ERZ779820 (study PRJEB29588, sample SAMEA1964852) | human gut metagenome | biome: human gut; feature: human-associated habitat; material: faeces | place: Denmark | collected 2008/2010 ...
CTGATATGTCCGATGCACGGGCCTCTGGTGGAACCGGAGAATCTTCCGTCTGTGATAAGCGCGCACATTTCATCCATGCCCCGCCCTACAATCAGGCTTGTTACCATGTGCATTTCCCGCATACCAGGGCCGCCCTTGGGGCCTTCGTAGGTAATAACCAGGATATCCCCCTGCTGGATTTTATCTCCCGAAACAGCTTCGCAGGCTTCTTCCATAGAGTGAAAGACTCTGGCGCGGCCTTTAAAATAATACATAGAGGGCTTTACACCGCTCTTTTTGACAACTGCGCCATTAGGAGCAAGGTTGCCGTGGAGAACAGCCAGACCGCCATCCTGTTTTTTAGGGGCCGCCAGCGGGAAGATCACGTCGTTTTCCACTAAATCCACCTGCTTCAGCTCTTCTCCAAGCGTACGTCCGGTGCAGGTTTTGACATCCAGATTCAGTCTGCTTTCCAATGCCTTCAGAACGGCAGGAACGCCGCCGCAGCATTCCAGATCATACAGCGAGTGGGAACCGGAAGGCTTGATATTGCACAAATAGGGGATTTTGCGGCTATACTCGTCGAAATCATCCAGATTCAGACGGATGCCAGCCTCATGGGCAATGGCAGGCAGATGGAGCGTGCTGTTTGTAGAAGCTCCCATAGCCATGCTTGCCATAATGCCGTTGCAGAGGGCTTCCCGTGTAACAATATCCCTTGGATGCAGGTTTTCTTTGATCATTTCTACTACGCGGCGTCCGCTTTCTTTGGCAATGCGGCGCTTTTTTGATTCTGCCGCATGGGCGAGCCCGCATCCGGGAAGGCTCATGCCAATCACTTCGGCCAGACAGCCCATCGTATTGGCAGTTCCCAGCATGGAACAGGTTCCTGCGCCGGGCAGCGCCGTTTTTTCCGCTTCTGCCAGCTGGGCTATGGTAATCTTTCCAGTCTGGGCCTGCCCGATTAATTCCCTCATATCCGTCAAAGTCAGCATATCGCGTCCTGCGCCCCGCCCCGGCATCATAGGACCAGCAGATATTACAATAGTAGCAGTTTTCCCGCACACAGCTGGAGTTTACGTTAGAGGATACAGAGCAGCTGGAAGCGCTGCTGCTCTGCGGAGAGCTGGATCTCATGTTGGGAATTGACGCAGAACCTCATCCGGAGCTGCTCAGAAGCGCGTCCTGGAAAGAAACTATCTACCTTGCAGTGTCAAAACAGCTGTTGAAAAGCCTGGGAATTGAAACCTGCTTATGGGAACGGCTGGCAGAGCTGCCCTTTTTGCTTAACCCGCCGGTCAGCCACCTGAGACAGAAGATAGATCTGTATTTTAAGCGCCGCTTTATCGCTCCCCGCCACAGCACGGTAGTGGGTGACTTCGAATTACAGATGATTTTGGCAGCTCAGGGGGAAGGCGCATGTTTCTGCACCCAGATCATGCTTCCTAAAATGCAGGACATGAATCAGACGCTTCCTCCCGACAGAAGGCTGATCGCCTTCCCCATTCAAGACGAGACTATTTTTTCTACTCTTGCCATTGTCCGCCACCGCTATGGAGCAGATTCGCAGGCGCTGAAAACCTTCAGCCGGATTCTGGCGGAGGAGATAGAAGGCATGGCGGAGGGATTCTAGTTGGGGGGAAGGGAAAATAGAAAAATAGGGAATTTTTTCGTCGGAATAAGTGTAGCTGCATTGTGTGTTGACTATTTTATCAAACAATGTTAAAATCAAATTACCTAAAAGGTAATTTTGAAAAGACGGGAGGGACGATTTGAAACTGATATACGCATCGGAAACTCTGAAGTCACAATGTACAAATGTAAAGAATGCAAAGAAATTATTTCATGGGGATATGCAGTTGTCAGTAAGTTTATTGTCAAGGATAAATGCTCTTCAACAGGCAGATATACTCAAAGATATTGTAGTTCAGCCGGTATTCCATTTTCACAAGCTTAAAAATAAAAGCGGCAGAAATTTAGAAGGGTATTTTGCAATTGATGTTAAATCAAGAAAAGAGCCATGGAGAATTATCTTGCAGCCATTAGATGAAAATGAAAAACCTTATATACCATGCAATATAGACCAAATAGCAGGTAAGGTTAAAATAGTAGAAATTTCGGAGGTGAGCAAACATTATGAGTAATTATATAGAATATAATGATACAATGGCATTTCACCCTGGTTATTATATAAAGGAAATAGTGGATGATAGTGGTCTGACCCAGGAGGATTTTGCGAAGAGGCTGGATACAACGCCGAAGAATCTCAGTCTTCTTATCAGAGGCGAGCAGAGCCTATCTATTGATATAGCAATGAAATTGTCCCGTATGCTTGGAACTAATGTTTCTTATTGGCTTAATCTTCAAAATGCCTATGATGCTTTAATTGCAGAATTTAAGTCAAAAGAAGAATTAGAACAGGAAAAAGAAACGTTTAAATCTTTGGATTATAAGTATTTTCGAGAAAATTTTGGCTTACCTGATCTATCAAGGAAAATTGACGAGCAGATCATTGAAGTGAGAAGATTTCTTCAAGTTGCAACATTGTCTGTTTTTAAGAAAAGAGATATGGCAGTAAGCTTTCGAAGCGCTTCAAAAGAAATGTCCAGCGCCAATATAATCAAAGCAAACGCTATGGTTCAAATTGCTATTAACAAAGCATTGACCGTTGATGCGCCAAAATATAATAAGACAAAATTTAAAGAAGCTGTAGATTACGCATTGTCATTAACAAGAAAGCACGAAGAATTTTATCCATTGATCAAAAACGCATTTTTTGAAGCAGGTGTGATATTTGTTATTCTTCCCAATTTGTCTGGCTCTAAAATTAATGGAGCAACAAAGAAACTTGAAAAAAATGTAGTGCTTATGGTAAATGACAGGAGATTAAATTCAGATACGTTTTGGTTTACTCTATTCCACGAGATTGGTCACATCATTCATAGCGATTATGGGATTTCATTTGAAAAAGAGATTGGGGAAAAGGAAGAAATTGCAGATAAATTTGCTTCAGATTCTTTAATTAATCCAGAAGCGTATGAAAAATTTGTTGCTGAAGGAGTTTTTACTCTGGAAAGTATACGACAATTTGCAAATTTGATTGATCGAGATCCTGGAATTGTTTTAGGCCGACTGCAAAATGATGGTTTAGTCAGGTATGATGATTGGACCTTACAGTCGTTAAGACATAAATATAAAGTGAAAGCTGCTTTTTGATATAAATGCATTCTCAAAGTGTCAATTTAGCACCTTGGGAATGCAGATGTAAATCAAAGTTAATGTTCATGAAATAATATCAGGGAGGATTATAATTTATACAATCATGTTCCGATAATATTTTATTATCAGAACATATGATAAATGAGAGGGGGACGTATTGAATGGCTTCCAATTTTAAATTTTTAGAGACAGAATTTCCGGTTTTAGCGAATTTTGGTGACTTAGCAGAGCAGTATTGTTACACAGATCCAAACTCGTGTTTGATGAAACTGGGAATGATTGGAGAAACAATCGTAAATTTGATGTTTACATACGATAAGATTCCTGTTCCCTATGATAATTCTGCAGTGAATCGAATCAATGTATTATCTTCGGAAGGGCTTTTAACAAGAGATTTAACTGATATTTTGCATGCACCATAAATGTATTGTGGACTTATGAATTTAAGTAGCCTAATCCTAATTAAAAATGATGCGTAAACAGATTCATATGGCAATTGGTCAATTAAAAATGATTTACCTACCGTAGCTCCTGTTCTTGCAAAAACAATATCGTTTGATTTAAGTATATATGTTTCTGGATCCTCTGTTGTTGTATACGGAACAGTATCCCAATTTACAGAACCGTTTTGAATATCTGTAATTCTTAAAAGTTTATGGGTTCCGCTACTTTCAGCAGAGTTATTTAATCCATACTGAATTGACGAACAAAGGCTACCAAGTTTACACCATTCCCATCCTTCTGGGAGAGCAAATGGTATTTCGGCGTCAATTTTAGAAACACTTTTACCAATCTTCTCATAATAAGAGTTATCCTCACCTTTGAAGATGATAGATTCCTTCTTATCACGCTTGATTTTTCCCTGTTTGATGAGTTCTTCTTTCTCTGCACGGATGCGTTCCAACAGAACAGAAGCAGGCTCATCATCAGGATTCTGTGGCACAAGCTGACCACGAATGGCGAGGTCGAGAATTTTGGATTTTGTTTTATTTATAAGTTCAATTAGTTTTTCTCGTTCAATAGAAATAATATCGGCAATTTTCAAAAGATTATCTGCTACAGGAACAATTCTATTTTGTTCATTTTGTGGTGGTAACGGAATAAACAATTCCTTTAGGGAAGTTCCGTTGCAATTAGGCTGTCCGACACCTACTGTTTTACCAGTCACTTGCTCCCAATAGCAGTAACTATTAAAAAATTGGTAAATGTAATTTGCTGAAATGCCACTGATAAGTCTTATCCTTATGAGGTAGGAGGCATACACAGAATCATATGGTAAATCTGAAATTAAAAATGATTTTCCAACTGTTGCACCGGTTCGTGCAAAAACGATATCTCCTCTATTAAGTAAATACTTTTCAGGTTCTTCTGTGGAAGTAAAAGGAACTGAATCCCAGTTTACACAACCATCTTGAATGTCAGTAATTCTTAGTAAACGATAATTACCAGTTATTTCAGCTGAATTACTTAAACCATATTGAATGGCATTAGTAAGGCACCCTAATCTCGCCCACGCCCACCCTTCCGGCAACTCAAATGGTATCTCATCCTCAATACATTTCACACTGCCATCGGCAAACTTCTCATAATGCAAATTATGAAAAGGGGAATTGTTCAGGAATCAGGGGAATACAAGAAAAGTGTAAACGTGGATGAAGAATAAATGGATTCATAGATTATAAGGATTTCAAGGAATGGTTAAATACGAATTAAGCAAAGCTTTCATACTATATTGAAGCGTTAGTTTTAGCTATTGAGACAATCCGGTTAGTTTTTTCTGTTAGCAAAATCACGAAAAGAATGTTTCATTGCCAAGATTATGATATACTCACAGTAATAGATTTAAAATTTCCACGAAAGCCAATACAGAGGTGAAATTATGTCAATTGAAAATGTAAAATTATTTTTTAAACAATATGGAATGGAGAGCCGGATACAGGAATTCAGCGTTTCCAGCGCAACGGTAGCCCTCGCTGCGGAGGCGCTGCACTGTGAGCCGTGCCGGATTGCAAAAACTCTTTCCTTTAAGGTGAATAACAGTCCTGTCTTGATTGTGACGGCAGGTGATGCGAAAATAGATAATGCAAAATACAAGGCACAGTTTGGAGCGAAGGCGAAAATGCTGTCTCCAGATGAGGTTTCGGCTCTAATTGGACATTCTATAGGCGGTGTCTGCCCGTTTGCGGTCAATGAAGGCGCTGCCATATATCTGGACCAGTCGCTGAAAAGATTTCAAACCGTATTTCCAGCCTGCGGAAGCAGCAACAGCGTCATTGAACTGACAATAAAGGAACTGGAAACGTACTCAGGTTTTTCTGAGTGGGTTGATGTCTGCAAAGAGTGGGGTGGAGAAAAAGATAGTTTCAGCAATGTGTAAGAATATCGTAAAGACATTCTGAACATTGACATGGTATAATATGAGCACTTAGCGAATACGAGCCGCAGGCGGAGTATGAGGTTAGTGCGAGTCATACCCAGACACTTAGCGAGGTTTTTTCGAGCTTAGTGAATGTGGTATAATAACCCCACAACACGAAGCGCCATATCTCCCGCAGAAAGGGGGGGGCACCAGATGAAGGATCGAAAAATAAAGCCCGGAAAAGAGATGATTTTAATCTGCCTTGGGACAGCGAATCTGCTTTTGGCGGCAGGAGGACTTTTCTTTCTGGCCGGAGAGAACAGAAATCTCCTTCGCCAGATACAGGAACTGCAGGTCAGAGTCAGCCAGATGGAAGGCAGCGTCACGGACACAGTCCGGGGGATTTCCGCGGAAATTCAGAGAGGCCAGGAACGGGCCGACAGCTTTGTAGATCAGTTTCTGGTGACAGTTACCCCAAAAGACGGCCTGAGAGCAGAGATTCTGGCTGCGGCAGATTTGAAGGAATACCGGGAAGGGGAGGAAGTTTATTTCATATGGGAGGGGGCAGAAGGAACAGTCAATCTCCCAGCAGTACGTTCTGACGGCACACAGTTTCAGGCAGAGATGGAGGTATCGGCTTTGACGGAGTCAGGAATCCTTAAGATTTATAAAAAGAGCGGGGAGGAAATAAAGGGAGAGACCTTACAGTGCGTGTCGGTGAAGGACGCCTGTTTTCTTCAGATGGATTGTTCTGGATTCCTGGGCTGGAGCAGCCGTTCTGGAACGGCTGAGGTGGAGCTTTCCCCAGATGTTTCTCTGTTTATCGTCAGTATGCCGGAAGACGTCCATTTAACCAGGGCGGAGGTTCAGGTTTATATTGGAAATGAGCTGATACAGGCGCAGGATCTTCTGGAAACAAAAGAACTCAGCGGTTCAGAGGGAGATACTGCCTGGGCGGAAGGCACGGATAGCACTTATACAGCTTCCTGGAACATGAAACTGAGTCCGGAGATAGGAGAACGAATCGATCTTCGTGTGGTTGCAGAGGATTCCAATGGAACTGTCTATTCGGCTGTTGCGGCACGTGGGATTGTGCAGGAGGAAAACAGCCTTCTCTCTGCTACAGAGGAACCCTCTGATCAGACGCTCCACATAGAGCCAGAAGGTGAGAACGCATGGCAGAGGCAGTGAGACGGGACGTGGAAGAGAGATGAGGCGGCTGTGGAAATACTGCAGAAGTGCAGTGGAAATTGCCGGGAAATCGCCTGGCAGAACCTTGACAGCCGTCTGCAAGTATGTTAAATTAAGAACCATCAGTAAATGCTGGGAAAAGGAATAGTAGAGTGCAGGAACCATCAGAGAGCTGCCGTGTGGTGCGAGGCAGTTGGAGAGTGCATTTGAACTCACCTTGGAGCAGCCTGCTGAAGGGAAGGACGAAAGATTTGATTTTTATATGATAAATCCAATCAGAGCCCTCCTGAGTAGGCAGAGCCGGAAGCCGCCCGTTATGCGGTGAGGAGAAAATGCCGCTTGAGTCTGCCCCTTTGGCCAGAAGGCCCAGGACAGCGGCCAGGCAGTTTCCCCCATAAGAGCATGCCCACGGCATGAAATAGAGTGGTACCGCGCGAGAGGATAAGCCTTGCGTCTCTATGCAGAATCAGCAGAGAGAAGCAGGGCATTTTTTATGTAATAGGGAAATTACTCCGTAATGTTCCTATTACATAAAAAACGCTCCGCGAGGATCGCCATGGGTTGGAGAAAAATTTTGTCGCAGAAGCGATCCACCGCAGGCGGAGAAGCTCGCGGGCGAGCTTCTTTCTTGTTTCAGAGAAATTCTGGAAAGCAGAATGCTCCTTATGCAGCAGCTCGTTTCTCCAGATTCTGCGTATATAACAAAAGGAGGAAATGAAAATGGCACAGTACAACCATACCGCCATTGAGAAAAAGTGGCGGGAAAACTGGGCAAAGAACCCGATCAATGTCAATGATGGAAAGAAAGAAAAATATTACTGTCTGGATATGTTCCCATATCCGTCTGGAAGCGGCCTTCACGTAGGCCACTGGAGAGGCTACGTAATCTCTGACGTTTGGAGCCGTTATCAGCTTCTCAAAGGAAAATATGTGATTCATCCTATGGGATGGGACGCCTTTGGACTTCCGGCAGAGAACTACGCAATTAAGATGGGAGTTCATCCGGCTAAATCCACAGCTGAGAACATTAAGAACATTAAGCGTCAGATCGGCGAGATTGCCGCCATCTACGACTGGGATATGGAGGTCAACACGACAGATCCGAACTTCTACAAGTGGACGCAGTGGATTTTCGTTCAGATGTTTAAGAAGGGCCTTGCCTATGAGAAGGAATTCCCCATTAACTGGTGTCCGTCCTGTAAGACAGGCCTTGCCAACGAGGAGGTTGTAAACGGCTGCTGCGAGCGCTGTGGAACTGCCGTTACGAAGAAGAATCTCCGCCAGTGGATGCTTAAAATTACTGCTTATGCAGATCGTCTCTTAAACGATCTGGACAAGTTAGACTGGCCGGAGAAGGTTAAAAAAATGCAGAGCGAGTGGATTGGAAAATCCTACGGCGCAGAGGTAGATTTCCCGGTAGAGGGCAGAGAGGAAAAGATCACTGTCTATACCACCAGACCTGACACTCTTCACGGCGCTACCTTTATGGTTCTAGCTCCAGAGCACGCTCTGGCTAAGAGCCTGGCTACCGACGAGACGAGAGAGGCAGTGGAGAAATATATTTTCGACGCTTCCATGAAGTCCAATGTAGATCGTCTTCAGGATAAGGAAAAGACAGGAGTATTTACTGGTTCCTACGCAGTGAACCCATTAAACGGAGCGAAGGTTCCGATCTGGCTGTCCGACTATGTACTGGCAGATTACGGCACAGGCGCTATCATGTGCGTTCCGGCTCACGATGACCGTGACTTTGAGTTTGCCACCAAGTTCGGCATTCCGATTATCCAGGTTATTGCCAAGGACGGAAAAGAGATTGAAAATATGACCGAGGCCTACACAGAGGCCAGCGGAACCATGATCAATTCTGGCGAGTGGAACGGAATGGAGTCTTCTGTCCTGAAGAAGGAAGCTCCTGAGATGATTGAAAAAATGGGTATTGGCCGCAAGACTGTAAATTACAAGCTGCGCGACTGGGTATTCTCCCGCCAGAGATACTGGGGCGAGCCGATTCCGATTATCCACTGTCCGAAGTGCGGAAACGTGCCGGTTCCGGAAGATCAGCTTCCGCTGACACTGCCTGAGGTAGACAGCTACCAGCCGACTGGTACAGGAGAATCTCCTCTGGCTGCCATTGACGAGTGGGTGAACACAACCTGCCCATGCTGCGGCGCTCCGGCTAAGAGAGAGACCAACACCATGCCTCAGTGGGCTGGTTCTTCCTGGTATTTCCTCCGCTACGTGGACAGCAAGAACAACGAAGCTCTTGTTTCCAAGGAGAAAGCAGACAAATACCTTCCGGTTGATATGTACATCGGCGGCGTAGAGCACGCGGTGCTTCACCTTCTGTACTCCCGTTTCTATACCAAGTTCCTTCACGATATCGGTGTGGTTGACTTTGACGAGCCGTTTAAGAAGCTGTTCAATCAGGGAATGATCACCGGAAAGAACGGAATCAAGATGAGCAAGTCCAAGGGCAACGTAGTTTCTCCGGATGATCTGGTGCGCGATTACGGCTGCGATTCCTTAAGACTTTACGAACTCTTCGTAGGACCGCCGGAGTTAGACGCTGAGTGGGACGACAGAGGAATCGAGGGTGTTTCCCGTTTCTTAAACCGTTTCTACAACCTGGTTATGACAAGCAAGGATAAGGACATTAAAGAAACGAAGGAAATGGTGAAGCTGCGCCATAAGCTGGTTTACGACATCGAGCAGAGATTCGAGCAGTTCAGCTTAAATACGGTTATTTCCGGATTCATGGAGTACAATAACAAGTTTATTGAGCTGGCAAAGAAGGAAGGAGGAATCGATAAGGAGACCTTAAAGACCTTCGTTACCCTGCTGGCGCCGTTTGCCCCGCATCTGGGCGAGGAGCTCTGGAGAGAGCTGGGCGGAACGGACAGCGTATTCCACAGCACATGGCCGGAGTGCGATACAGAGGCCATGAAGGACGATGAAGTAGAGATTGCCGTGCAGATCAACGGAAAGACGAGAGGCGTGGTAGCTCTTCCGGCTGACGTGGATAAAGAAACTGCTCTGGCAGCAGGAAAAGAAGCAGTAAAAGACAAACTGACAGGAAACATTGTAAAAGAAATCTATGTTCCTGGAAAAATTATAAACATTGTCTGCAAATAATAATCAAAAGAGCCTTTTCCCTTATAAATCAAAGGGTTTAGGCTCTTTTTAAATTTTTGTTTTTCTGGCTGGGAACAGTGGATGAAAACCGAAGGTTGACGAATCTTTTTTAATGATATATAATATACTTAACAGGAGAGCCGGAAGGGAACTGCTACTTCCCCGCCCCGGCGATTAAGTTTTAAACTATTGAAAAATAGCTCGTCGACTTTTGCAGGGTCAGGACGGGCTATTTTTTATGAGTATAATTTAGAATTGCAACAATGAGTAAGGCAACGCTTACAATCAGATTTAATTCCTCATATGTACTCATTGGCACCACCTCCGAACAGGGTCGGAACGGGTGCAGCTCGTCCCCCGGTTCCCCGGGTAAGTATATTATCTTATCATGGTGCACATGAAGCAGACGATGATTGCTCAGTCCCCGTTGTAACTGTTGGCGCTCACATCATTCTATACTGTTTATTTAATTTTATCATTAAATTTAGAACCACGTCAATTAAAAAAGAGAACCCAAATGTCTTAAAAAAATGTCTGAAATTTCCTTGTACAATGACGCTGGAATAGATTTTTGAATTGAGCGCAGAACCAAGGCGGAAGGCTGGGAAAATCGTAAGAAAATCGACGCGGTTTTGTGATTGGAAACCGCCTCTGTTTCCTATATAATATTAGTAGACGCTTTAACGGAACGCTGATTGTGGAGAGGAGGAGGACAGATGAAGCAGGAATGTACAGCGAGACTTCCCGTTTCGGAGGAGCAGATTCTGGATATCGAGATCTGGCTGGAGCAGATGGCTTTACAGGGATGGTTTTTCACAGAACCTGTTGGAAAATGGTGGTACTTTTCCAAAGGAGAACCGGCCCGTGTCAGATACAGGCTGGACATGATAACAGAGAAGGACGGCTGCCTGGACGAGAAGAAAAGGGAGTGCTGTGAGGCGGAGGGATGGCATTTTACAGCCAGCTACAAAAATCTTTACCATATTTTCAGGGCGGAGGATCCCAGTGTTCCGGAGCTTCATATCAATCCGCAATCTGCTGCCCTTGTTTTAAAGCAATACGAAAAAACAGCAAGAGATTCTTTCATAGGAAAGTTCACCACTCTGCTTCTTTGCGCATGGCTGCTTTTTAAAGAAAAGGGAATATGGCTTTCTTATCCAGCTTTGACTCTGGCGGACGGTTCAGGCCTTGTGTTTCTGGCGGCAGCGGCAATCGTATCAGCGGCAGCAGTCCGCCAGCTTGCCATACATAGGCGGATTCGTGAAATATGCGGCAGAATGAGGTCAGGAGAGGCGTTTATTCCCACAGAAGATCAGGTAAAAAATAACAGATACAGAAGATGGAACATCTATCTGAACTTTATTTTGATCGTACTGTTTGCTGTCACGTTACTTCAGTCCTGCCAAAACGGCGGCCCAGTCCAACAGCAGCTGAACGATGGAGAAGTATTTCCTGCGTTGGAACTTATAGAGGACGGAACGGTGCAGGACAGTCCGGAAAACGAAGGAGAGATGTTCTACCGTTCTAATCTTGTGCTGCGTCAGGGATATCATATGGCACAGACTGCGCCTGTGGAGACGGCGGAGCATGAGATGAAACTGTCTTCAATCACAGCGGATTTCTATGATGCCAGATGGAGCTTCTTTTCAGAATGGCTGTTTTCAGAGTGCAGAAGGCAGGCGGAGAAGGAAGAGAACGCTGTGTACGAATCTTTGAGTGCGGAGGGCTTTGATACACTCTTGTATGGGAAAACAGAGAAGGGGCAAAACGTTCTGGCAAAGAGAGGGACGAAGATTCTCAAACTGTCTTACGAGGGAGATACGGATCTGTCGAAGAAATGGGATCTTCTGAGGGATATTATGGACGGAAAGCTGGAAGAGTCCTTTGCCCCATCCGCTGATTGAAAAGGAAAAACTTTCATGTTAAAATATGAAAATAGAAAAACAGTCCGCAGATCTGAAATCACAGACGCGGTAAACGATAAAAGCATAAAAACAGAAGGAACAATAGAAAATCATTACAGAAAAGTTACCTGAGAAAGGAATGATCAGAAAGAATGGAAGAGACTTGCAGCAGCTGTTGCACAGGACTGATTCAAGAGGGGCCGGAGTTCAATCTCCATTTTGCCGATTATGGCTGGTGCGCTTACGACAGTATCAGCGAGGATCTGGTTCACAGGGCGAATCTGGCATACGAGGAACAGGGGATTGAGGCGGCGGAGCGGATTTTGATTGATTATTATCAGAATGAAGCGCCAGGCCAGATTGACCACATTTTAGGCGCAGCTCCTTCCTTTTCGATGCGGGAGGGGATGATCCGCCAGTGTTTTGAGGATCACAGAGAGAGAAGATATTATGCCAGCGTTCCTCTGGCCCTCATCATTATCGACGGGGCAGTCAATGACTACACCAAGAAAAAGGGATTTTTCACTGCGGCCACTACAGTGGATCCCTGGGACTGCCTGGTGGGATGCACCGAGGGGCTGACAAAAATCAAGCTGAATTTTAACCAGAACCGTTTAAAGACAAACAGCGATCCCATTTACATTCCCTACAGGAACGGAATTCTTCATGGGCGCGATATCAACTACGGAAACGAGTATGTTTCCTGCAAGTGCATTGCTCTGATGTTCGCCATCGCCGACTGGATGATACGAAGAACCGCCAGAGAGGAAGGACTCCTGCCGGAGTTAGAGCTTTAAGCCATGAAAAATCGGGACAGAGGGCAGAAAGGACGTTAAATGAGAAGAAAAAGTGACAAATTATTTTTGACAGCGATGGCGGCGGCCGTCATGACGCTGAGTTCCCTGGGAGGAACGGCTGCTTCTTTCGCTCAGGCAGCCCAGGGCCAGGCAGGCCAGTCGGAGAAAATGGCTGCTGGACCAGCTCTGGAAAGTATGGAGAACAGCAAGGCAAAGACAGAAGCAGTGGGAGAGACAGCAGAAGGGAGAGCCTCCCAGACTTCCTATGAAGAATATCTGCCGGTGCAGTTTGACGTAAATACGCTGAAGGCGGCAGAGGAGACGGATCACCTGATCCTCGCTGTGGGAGACGGAGCGGATCAGAGCAGCCTGACTTTATGGTATTATGAAAGAGGAGCAGACGGCCGCCTTTCGGAGGTATTCGGAACACGGGGAACCTGCGGCCGGGCCGGAATTACGGCAGATAAGGTGGAAGGGGACAAGAAGACTCCTGCAGGACTTTACTCCTTTTTGATGGCTTTCGGACTGAAGGACGATCCGGGCAGCCAGATTTCCTACCGCAAGGTGCAGGATGGGGACTGTTTTGTAGACGATGTGGGAAGCAGATACTACAATCAGTATGTAAAAGCGGGGGAGGCGCAGCCTGACTGGCGTTCTGCGGAAGTGCTGAAAAATCAGGGCCCCTGCTATAACTATGCGCTGGTGCTCGACTACAACAAGGACTGTGTTCCGGGAAGAGGATCAGCCATTTTCCTTCACTGTCCCAAGGTGGTCAACGACACCTACACAGCCGGCTGTATTGGAATCCCGGAGGAGCGGATGAAAACAATTCTCACCCGCGCCAAGGCAGACGCTAAAATTTTGATTGTGCCGGACAAGGACGGGCTTTCAGAGTATATAAAATAGAAAGAAAGAAGCGGAAAAGCAGAGACCTTTTGCCGGTCCTAAGGAGAACAGAACCGGCAAAAGGTCTCTTCCATTTTCACAGCCAGGATTTCAGGCGGAAGCCCTCTCAGAGAGGCTATGGTATCAATGCTGTGCTTTAATACGGATTCGATGTCATTCCAGGGCGGAAGCGGCTGTCTGTACAGGGGAGCCTGCTCATAGGCCCATTTCACGGCAGAACAGCCGTCTGTCTCCACTAAGAGCCTGTTTTCCGGCGCCAGGACGGCAGTCTTCTGGACGGCAGGCTGATAGAAGACGTCAGGGCCTATGGTGAAATAGCAGTCCAGATCCAGAAAATCGAAAAGCCCTTCCTCGCCGGAATACCAGTGGATCAGGTAGACGTTTGGATATTTTCTAATCATGCGGGCAATCTGTTTTTCCTGTCCTTTGGTGTGCAGGATCACCGGCTTTTTCATGGCAGAGGCCAGCTCCAGCTGGGCGCAGAATGCCTTTTCCTGAACAGAGAGGGGGACGCTGCACCAGACGCTGTCCAGCCCAATTTCGCCGATAACAGAGGCTCTTAAAAGCCACGGTTCCATAGCCTTAAAGGATATCTGATCCGCCTTCCAGGGGTGGAGTCCAAAGGTTGGACGGATGACAGCGGAGAGAAAGGGATTGCCTGCCAGCTCTTCCAGCTGTTTCGCTTCCTCCGGGCAGGAAGCGCAGATGAGAGAGAGAATGTTCTGTTTTTTTCGGAGCTTCAGCTCTTCTATGGTCCCAATGTGGGCGTGGGCATCGTAAAGCGCAGTCAATGGATTTCCTCCCTGTGGTTTTCTACAATTTTTTCATAGATGGTCTGGCGCAGAGCTCCCTGGCTGTAGAGCCAGGAGCGGGTTCTGTTTTTTTCTGAGATGGCAGTTTCCCAGGTGATCCGGGCCGGGGAACCGTTTAAAATCAGGATTCGATCGGACAGGTAGATGGCCTCGTCCATGTCGTGGGTGACTAACAGCACCGTACGGTTCAGCCGCTCTCTCATGGACAGAAGCCAGTCCTGCATTTCCCCCCTGGTAATCACATCCAGAGCGCCGAAGGGCTCGTCCAGAAGAAGAATATCGGCATGGCACAGAGCTGTCCTGAGAAAAGCGGCCCGCTGTCTCATGCCGCCGGACAGAGCGTCGGGGTACTTGTATTCGTAGCCTGACAGGCCGAAGGCGGGAAAATGCTTCAGAGCCTCCTCCCGCGCTTCTTTCAGGGAGCCGTGGATCCGGCCGTAGAGACAGACATTGTCCAGAATATTTTTCCAGGGAAAGAGGAGATCATTCTGGGGCATGTAGGCAAAATGCTCAGCCGGATGGGAGATTTCTCTTTCGTTTGCCAGAAGAGAGCCGGATTCCTTTTTAAGGACTCCGGTTAAGAGCTTTAAAATCGTAGATTTTCCGCAGCCGGAGGGCCCCAGGATGCTGACGAACTCTCCTTCCCTGACGGAGAGGGAGAGCTGGCTCAGCACTGGCTTGTCCTCATAGGAAAAGCTTAAATCAGAGATTTCTAATTTCATGGCGTTCCCTTTCCAGGCTATTTGCCTGCGCCAGGCAGAAATTCATTGGTATAGCAGTCAGAGGCCGGGATAGTCCTGTCAATGACTCCGTATTCTGCCATAAAATCGGTGTAGTTATCCCAGGTTTCATCGGTCATCATTCCCCACACGTCTGTGTCCTCCATATATTTGCCTGCCAGGAACTCCTGAGATTTTGTGAGCATTTCCAGGGAGTAGTCAGGCGCGTACTTGTGGAGGATTTCAGCGCTCTCCTCCGGATGGCTGATAGCGTACTGATAGCCCTTTTCCGTGGCCTTTAAGAATTTTTTTACCATTTCCGGGCGCTGCTCTAAGGTGTCGTTTCCGGCAATGATGACAGGCGTGTAGTAGTCAAGACGGTCGTCCAGCTCTCTCACAGGCATGTAGTTGATGGGGAAGTGGTTCATTTCGCAGGTAATATTGTCCCAGCCCTCGAAAAACCACATGATGTCAGCCTGATCTTCCAGGGCCGCGAAGCCGGAACCGTCGGAAACCACCATATTTAATTTAGAAAAGTCTGCGCCTGCCTGGGTCATCACTGCTTCCAGCACAGCCGCCTCGCCTGGGCCGCCCCAGCCTGCGTAGGTTTTACCCTCGAAATCTTTGGGCGAGGTAATATTTTTATCAGCTGCGGTGACGAAGCCGGAGGTGTTGTGCTGAATCAGGGCCGCCACAGCTTTGATAGGAAGAGGCTCTTCGGAAGTCAGGGCGATGGTGACGTCCTCCTGGTAACTGATCCCAAAGTCGCCTTTTCCCACGGCTACGAGAGTGGCGGTAGCTCCCTCGGTAGGCTCCACAATTTTGACGTTCAGGCCTTCCTCTTCATAGTAGCCCAGATCCAGAGCCGCGTACATGCCGGTGTGGTTCGTATTTGCCACATAGTCCAGGATGACAGTTACGTCCTCCAGATTTTCTTTGGAGGAAGCGGCCTGGGACGACTCCGTCAGGGAAGCGTCTGCGCCTGCTTTTTCTGTCTCCGCCTGGGAAACAGCCGCGCTGGACTGGGAAGTTTTGGAATCGGAGCAGGCGGTGAGAGAGAGGACGGCGAGAGCCGCCAGACAGAGAGCTTTTAAATGTTTCTTTTTCATGGTAAATCTCCTTATTAAAATTAAAATAGTTTATATCGTTTCTGGTTTATGAGGCAGAGCCGCGGCTTCCTGCCTGCGCCTGGAGGGGGATACGATCCGGTTTGCCAGCCACAAGGCCAGATTCATGCACAGGCTTAAAAAGATAATGACCAGGACGCAGGCAAACACCTTGTCCAGCATGTATCCGTTTTTAACGCGCAGCAGGTAGTAGCCCAGCCCTTTTTGAGCGCCAATCCATTCGCCCACCACAGCGCCGCTGACACTGTAGGTAGCGGCTACTTTCAGGCCGGAAATCAGGGAGGGCACAGCCGCCGGGATTTTTACCAGGCGGTAAGCAGTCCACCTGCCGGCGCCAAAGGAGCGGGCCAGATGAATATATTCCGGATCCAGCTGGGCCATGCCGTCTGTGAAGCTGACTGCAATGGGAAAAAAACACATAAGCACTACCGTCAGAATTTTCGGAGCCAGGCCAAAGCCCAGGTAGATGATCAGGATGGGAGCCAGGACAATCATGGGAACTGTCTGGGTAACCACCAGAATCGGGTAGACTACCTGCCGAAGGGGGACGAAGGCGTCCATGAGGATTCCCAGAACGACCGCCAGGACCAGGGAAATGCCCATGCCCAGAAGAGCCTCAGCTACGGTTATCACGCTGTGGCCCAAAAGTGTAAGCCGATCGGAAATAAGGGCGTTTAAAACCTCCGTGGGGGAGGGGAGGACATAGAGGGGAATCTGGAACAGGCGCACAGCCGCCTCCCAGAAAATGAGAACTGCGGCCAGAGCGAGAACAGGCGCGGCGCGTTTGGCATATGACATATAGAAGAAGCTCCTTTCCAGCTGTATGCCGCCTTCCGATAAAGAAGGCAGACGGACAGCCCTGACACAGGAGCCGCAAAAAAGAAACCCTGCCGGGTAATGGCAGGGTGAAAATACAGTGTTATTTCCCTACGTTGGCATTATCCAAATCAGGTTCTAGGTCGAAATTCGCAATTTCCTCTCAGCCTGTTTACAAGCTCCCTGTTGTGTATCAATGATGTAACAGGATTGATTTTAACACAGCCTGCAAATAAAAAGTCAAGGCTAAAATGAAAGAACTTTGAAAATTTT
>ERZ779820.1119-NODE-1119-length-17112-cov-3.516621_pt1 | contig 17112 bp, 14 predicted proteins | sample MGYA00511563_ERZ779820 | MGnify/ENA primary metagenome ERZ779820 (study PRJEB29588, sample SAMEA1964852) | human gut metagenome | biome: human gut; feature: human-associated habitat; material: faeces | place: Denmark | collected 2008/2010 ...
TTTGGAACGAAAAGCCGCTTGGAGCGTCAGATGGATACCTTGGACATCAACGATGTCTACTATGACAGAAAGATTTTGGACTTGCAGCGCCGCTATGATGAGCAGTATGATACGATAGAGGAAATCGAAGCTCAGATTGGCGAATTGCAAAGTCAGATCCGCAGCATCCAGCAGGAGAAGATTTCCGGTGACAATATCTATCGCTTGTTGCTGGCATTTGATGAAGTCTACCATTCCGCAACGGAAGCGGAGCAGAAGGAGTTTATGAAGGCCTTTATCGAGCGAATTGAGATGTTCCCGGAGAAAAGGAAAGACGGAAGCTGGATAAAGAAGATTGTATTCAATTTCCCCGTACCTGTTGATGGTGAGGAAGTGAAAGAACTTCCCTTGGAAACTGAAACAACTGTCGAGACGGTTGTTCAGTTGGTTAGAAAAAAGCCGGATACATATATCGACATTACCGTTGATATGGACGAGCTGGATTTAACATCATCCGAAGCAAAGGCAACCTATGATGAAATTAAAGATTATGTGTTTGAAGGATTTGGTTTAAAAGTTTCATCGCTCAACATAGCACAAGTTAAAACCAAGTGTGGGATTATTGAGCGAGAGAATTATAACAAGCCGAAATCCGAAAACGTTAAACAGCCACAATGCACAAATGACAAAGAAGAAGCTATTATGAGTGCTTTAAGGCATTTCAAGATGATATAATTTTGGAGGTAATCACTATGTATAATAAAATCCTGTCAGAAATATCCCAAGAATACTACCAACAAAATTATCCAAATGACGGACAGAGATTTGTTGCTTGGTATCTTCGCAACATACATAACCTCGATACATATGAAACAAAAGACTGCATTACTGACGGTGCTGGCGATAAGCAAATTGACGCTGTATATATCGATAATCAATCGTCCACTATTTACATAATTCAGGGCAAGTTTTATAGCGGTGATTCTGTGGATTCTGCACCTTTACGAGAAGTACTTTCTTCCTGGATTCAAGTAAAAGATTTAATTCATCTACAGGATGGAGCAAACCACAAACTGCAAGTTAAAATTAATGAAATGGCAAATGCTATTGAAGATGATTACGAAATTTGCTTTGAACTTATTACTACATCAGAACTTACAGAATCGGCAAAAGCAGACCTCGCTGCTTTTCAAAGAGAACTCGCTGAGAGTGAAGTGCTACAAGCTAACCTCAATGTAATCGATAATGATACTCTAAAATTTAAATATGATGAAGCATTAAATAAGAATAGACCATATATTAATCACGAATTTGTGCTTGAAAACGGAAAATATATGGAACTTGTTATCGGAGATACAAAAGCTGTTATAGTTGCTCTACCTCTTAAAGAATGCATTAAAATTCCGGGAATTAAAGATGGGAGCTTGTTTCGTAAAAACGTTCGTCAATCATTAGGTACAAGCAATAAAGTAAATAAAGGTATTGCTCAAACTATAAAAAAGAATGCAAGTGATTTTTTCTTCTTACATAATGGTATAACGGCAATCTGTTCGCAGATGACAATTCACGATAAAATATTATCGGTGAAAGAGCTGAATGTAGTAAATGGTTGTCAGTCGCTTAATACAATGTTTAGCTGCAGTGAATCGGCGAAAAAAGCAGATGACGCTTATGTAATGTTTAGATTTTATGAAATTAGCGATCCGGATAGAGCAGATAATATCAGCACTTCAACTAACAGTCAGAGCGCTGTTAAAGCAAGAGACCTTCGTAGTAATGATAAATCGGTTCTTGCGTTGAAAAAAGCTTATGAACAATTCTATACTGACGGATACTTTGTTACTAAACGTGGCGAAAAAGTGGATTCGGTCAAGTTTAATACTTCTCACATTGTTAATTTGACGGACTTAGGAAAACAGCTTATTGCTTGGCATTCACAAAGGCCTACAATCTCATATAGTGAAACAAAAATATTCGACAAGTATTTTGACCAACTATTTCACAGAGAATACTCCCCGGAAAATGTTCAGGCTTTAAATGTGATGTTTAATAAACTTTATGAAAAGTGGAATAAAGATAACCCAATGGGATTAAATGAAACGCTTTTAGCAATGAAAGCCTATGCCCCATATCACCATCTTTATTCAATTTCTGTTATTTTATGTGAGATTAACAAGATGAATGATTCTGTTCCGTCGCCTTCTGTTGCTTTGAAAAAACTTATCTCTGAAAATCTATTAGATAACGTTATAGATATGGCTGGTAACTGTTTAAATATGGCTATTGAAAACGCATTGGCAGAAGCAATGGACAACGGAAAGATGTTCGTTCCTCAAAACTGGATTAAATCAAAAGCTTCTTTAAAAGACATAAGAGGTGCAATCCGCAATTATTTAACAACACTCAAAATGATGCCGAACGGCAAACAAATCCTTGAAAACTTAAACAATGGATTAAGTATGGATAAAGATAATTTTGAAGCACGTTGGACTGCGGATTAATCCACACATTCGACAAAATAAAGACCTCCTTGTAAAATGGTGTTACCAAATACAAGGAGGTTTTCTTATGAGCAAAGAACTTGAAAATCAAAAATTAAATTATGTAACACAGGGCGATTATTGCTTGCCTTGCATTAGAACGAAAGAGCAAACAGAACTGCACATCGGCGTATGGGCAAACCGACACAGACAGTATCTTAAACAACATCATCGTATCAGATACTATAATCTGCTCACATCGGAAAGACTGTATCCTTATCTTGCCGACATTGAGGAACAGGCACAAACAATGTTTTCACAGCTCGTCAAATTACTCGCCGAAAAAGAAATTGTAACCGAAAAGTTGAAAGCGGATAATCCTATGCTATGGGTGCAGAAGATGAACAATATCCGTAACAGAGCAATGGAAATTGTGAATAGCGAGGTGATTTTTGTATGAGAAAAATCGTAGTATTCACGATGATATTGACCGTCATTTTTGCTATGGCAGGTTGTACTGTCCATAGCGAGCCGGGCAAAAAAGCTGTTGAAAGTTCATCGAGTAATGCCGTATTTGACATAGCGCAAACGGAAGAATTGTCCGAGAAAACCATAAACGAAACCGTTGATAAAAGTACCTTTGCGGAAGAAACAACACAGACGACTACCGCTGAAACCGGTACAGAAAAGGTGCCAAATGAGCCGATTTTTTCTCAAACAACAACAGCAAATACCGAGCCAAAGCAAGATACTCATACGCAAACAGAACCGCCCAAAAGCGAAAAATCTGAGCCTGAAATCACAACAAATACTGTTTCGGAAGTCACAACAGCAATTGAACAAATTGAAGAATTTGATATATCGTATTGGATTTCTTACGCTCAGAATTATGCTCAAAGTATTGGTTTAACTCTTGATGAAACAGCCACTGAATGTTGGGACAATCCAATATCCGCTAATGCAAACATCAAAAATATCGGCGCTGATATTGAAAGCAGATTGAATAGATACAAGAATGTTGAGGGATCTACATCGATGTGGATATGGGCAGAAAAAATATCCGATACACAGTATGAACTCTATATCGGATATGCATAAAAAATTGAGCACGGATTGCAGAAACACTCTGTTGTCCGTGCTTATTTTTTTGTTTGATATTTATCTTGAATGTTAAGACTGTCACAGATAAAAATGTGTGTGCAATCTCAGCGAGCAGACCGGTTGGATAACCAAACGGTAATCTGCCCGCTTTCTGCACATACTGAGCGAGCAGACCATTTATGGACAGGTTGTCCAAAACGGTGCTGTCGCTCGTGCTTTCAGCGAGCAGTGTATTTATGGATACATTCCATAAATACCTCGTTAGGGTGACACCCTAAGACCTGTTAAATCTTGTTATAATTTACATTATGAGCAGTTTGCTGATGGTACGGTAAAATGTATCGAAGATGAAATACCATTTGAGTTGCCTAACGGCTGGGCGTGGGCGAGATTAGGAAATATTGGTGAAATCATTACAGGAGGAACTCCAAGTAAAAGCCATCATGAATACTATGGCAACGCCTTTCCGTTTTTCAAGCCCGCTGATTTGGATCAGGGTAGAAAAACAATAATTTCATCCGAATACCTATCAGAGAAAGGTAAATCTTGTTGCAGAATAATACCAAAATTTTCAACTGCGGTCTGCTGTATAGGCAGTATAGGAAAATGTGGTTATCTAAATGTTGAAGGCACAACAAATCAGCAAATCAACTCTGTAATACCAAATATAGATTCTCTATATGCATACTATTATTGCTCATCTGATTATTTTTTAGAGCAATTACTTTCTTTAGCTTCTGCAACTACAATTGCTATTGTAAACAAAAGTAAGATGGAGTCAGTGCTTATACCAGTGCCTCCAATGGTTGAGCAAAAAAAAATAGCAAACACTTTGGATACAGCACTTGGACTTATTGAAACACTGGAAGTTGAAAAATCTGATATAATAGTCGCAATTAATAGTGTCAAATCCAAAATCCTCGACCTTGCGATAAGAGGCAAGCTTGTCCCTCAAGACCCGAATGATGAGCCTGCTTCTGTTCTTCTTGAACGCGTACGAGCTGAAAAAGAAGAACTGATTAAGCAGGGCAAAATCAAGCGTGACAAGAAAGAATCCGTCATCTTCAAAGGTGATGATAACTCTTATTATCGTTTGACTGCGGATAACAAAAGCAATATTATAGATATTCCTTTTGACATACCCGATAATTGGGAGTGGTGCAATCTATCAATGATTGGTAGTACAAACATTGGTCTTACATATAAGCCTGTTGATATTGTTGCAGATGGGACTATGGTACTTCGTTCAAGCAATATAATAAACGGAAAAATCGATTTATCTGATTTGGTAAGAGTAAATTCAACCATAAGAGAAAATCAATATATTCAAGAAAATGATATTCTTATCTGCGCAAGAAACGGTAGTAAAGCTTTGGTAGGAAAATGTGCTATATATGAAAACGCAAATGAAAAAGCATCATTCGGAGCCTTTATGGCTGTATACAGAAGCAGATTTTTCAAATATGTTTATTATTTCTTGAATTCTGAATTCTTTAGAAATACATTTAGCAACGATGACAGCAAACAAATAAATCAACTGACACAAGATATGATAAAAAACACAACTATTCCATTGCCACCATTTGCCGAGCAAAAAAGAATTGTTACAGCCATTGAAACAGCATTTGCACAACTTGATGAAATAGCAAACTCCATATCATAAAATCAGCCGCCCTCAACACCACGAGGGCGGTTTCGGCTTTTACCAAGTCACTATTTTATCAACAAGCGCTTGCTGTTCGCTGGCAGTGCGTCGGAGATAAATGCGGGTGGTTTCAATGCTTTCGTGACCCATAAGGTCAGCAAGCAAAGCAATATCGTTATACTTTTCAAGGAAATTCTTTGCATAACGATGTCTAAACGAATGCGGATAAACGACCTTTTTATCAAGTCCGTATTTGTCGGCATAGTTTTTGAGTTGTTGTGATATTCCGCGAGTGGTAATTCTGTCTCCATATCGGTTTAAGAATAAATAGCCGGAGGAACGGTTATTTTCCCACAGCCATTCAAGAGTTTCTGTTCTTAACTTTTTCGGTATGTATAATCTGCGAAGTTTTCCGCCCTTTGTGTATAAATCGAAATAACCGATTTCAATATGCTCAATTTTTATTTGAATCAATTCGCTGACTCTTGCACCTGTTGCAGCCAAGTACCAAACAACAAAGTACCATTCCATATTACCGTCTTTCTTCAACTGTTTTTTCAGATAATTATAATCGGCATTGCTGATGACATTTTCCAAGAAATTTTTCTGTTGCACCTTTACGGCTTTCAATTGCAGCTTTTCCTTGCCTAAAAATTCAAGGTATTTGTTTATACCCTGAATACGAAGATTAACTGTTTTAGGCTTAAAGAATTCCATAAGATAGCCTTTATAAGCCAATAGATTTTCCTTATTCACTTCGTCATAATGGGAATGATAATAATTTACCGTCCAAAGATAAGAAGTGATTGTGTTTTCCGAAAGATTGCTCTTTCTCAAATGTTCTTCAAATGTTTGTTTTGTCTTCATAAAAAGACACCTCCGTAAAAATATTTCTGCGGTTTTCCGCACAAATATTATAACGGAGGATATTTAACTATCTCTTATTATGAGAAGATTGACGATGAAATCACTTGTATCGATGATGAAATACCTTTTGAAATACCTGATAATTGGTGTTGGGCAAGATTGTCAAGTTTTACTGAGGTTATTATGGGTTCTTCGCCTCGCAGTCAAGATATTTGTAGAGATAGCAACTATACTGAATTCCATCAAGGCAAGATATATTTTTCGGATTGCTTACTAAAAGAATCAAATCAATATACAAAAAAGATAAGTAAGATTGCACCCAAAAATTCAGTATTACTTTGTGTTAGAGCACCAGTCGGAGAAGTAAATATAACCGATAGAGAAATTTGTATCGGCAGAGGTTTGTCATCAATTCATGCTTACGATAAAATACAAAGCAACTTTCTATTTTATTGGTTGAAAACACAAAAACATGTACTCGTGAATAAATCAACCGGAAGCACTTTTTCTGCGATAACAGTAGATAAAGTTAAAAAGATTTTACTGCCAATACCGCCCATCACTGAGCAACTTAGAATTACCCAAAAGATTTTAGACTTGAACAGTAATATAGAAAGCATTAAAGCGAGCTTATTGTAAGCTCGCTTTAATGCTTATTGTAGTGTATCCAACAAATCAAAATAATGCTCTAATGTTGTCAATATTCTTTCCTGCTCATTTATAGGTGGCAAAGCAACTATCTCTTGACTGTAAGTTGAAATCCAATATCTCTGATGATTGTCGTGGTCTATCTCTGTGGCTTGCATAAGATAAAAAGCATATTTTGGAAGTACTAAATCTTGATTTATGTGTAATATTTTCATTGCTGACGATTTCACCTTAAAAGGAAAATCAACAAACTTGCTTTCTGTTGTAAAGTCATCAAAAATTATTATAGGTAAATCATCAAATATATTGTCCGTTTCGTTTGTGTATCCAAGTATAAATGATTTTCCGGCTGTTAAGACAGGTGTTTTATATGTCGGCTTGTAGTTTGTGTCACTTACAATATACTTTGTAGGTTGTTCATATTCCAGTAAAGTTTCAAAGTTTGTCACAACCCAGCCACTTGGCAGTTTCTCACCATACTTCTCATAATAAGAGTTATCATCACCTTTGAAGATGACAGATTCCTTCTTGTCACGCTTGATTTTGCCTTGCTTAATCAGTTCTTCTTTTTCGGCTCGTATGCGTTCAAGAAGAACAGATGCAGGCTCATCATTCGGGTTTTGTGGAACAAGCTTACCACGAATGGCGAGGTCGAGGATTTTAGATTTGATTGCTGAAATTAGTTCTTTAAGTTGTTCTTTTTTATTGTCCAAATCGAAAGAGTAATTGTTAGCTATGTCAATCTTAGAAACAATATTATTCTGTTCTTCAATTGGGGGCACGGCAACCAAAAACGTTGAGATTACCTCTGGCTTTAATTCCTTTTGGTTTGTAGAACCCACCCCTGAATTTTCGAAATAAGATTGATGATATTTCAAAAAATAATACACGTATCTAGAATTCATTTCTGATGACATAGTTCTAACAATAGTGATATGCGAATCGGGCACGATTTTAATACCATATGCATCATCACTTTCCATATAAATACCAATTCTGCCCAGTGTTCCTGTGCCTGTTGAATTAATTATTATATCGTTATAGGAAAGATAATCTTCATCAGTATATTTCTTGAGAGTAGACTGATCCAAAAATTTAGCTTTTGAAATATCGATATATCCAGCTTTAGTATTGCACTTTTGGGCAAATACCAAAGTATTACTCTTTTCTTCGTATTTAGGTGCTTTACCTCGTTTGATTTCTTTAACACAAAGAGTCTGTAATCTGCACCATTCCCACCCCTCCGGCAGGTCAAATGGTATCTCATCTTCAATACATTTTACCGTACCATCGGCAAACTGCTCATAATGTAAATTATCATCACCTTTGAAGATGACGGTATCATTCTTTATGTCTTTGGCTTTTAGTTTTCCGTCTTTAACCATTTGTTGTTTTTCGGCACGAATACGCTCCAACAAAACAGAAGCCGGTTCATCATTCGGGTCTTGAGGTACAAGCTTGCCACGGATAGCCAAATCCAAGATTTTTTGTCTTAATGCTTTGGTATCCATTATTCCTCCACCTCACCGATAAGTTTTTCAAGCTCAGCAACAGCACCGGCTATGCTTGTTGCTTCTTCTTTAATTTGTGCAATCATTTCAGCTAATGTACGGTCATCGTCTTCTTCGCTGACAATCCATTTAAAATCGAGTTTTAGCTGGTCACGGGCATAAACTTCTTCTTTGCTGAACTTTCTCCAGCGCCCGTTTGGATTATCAACAGAATAAGTCGGAACTCTATCTTGCATATGACCTGAGCAATAGCAATCAACAAAATCATCAAGATTTTCTCTTGTAAGCGGTTTTTGTACCAAAGTGTGTTTTATGCCGGTACGGTAATCATAAACCCATATATCTTCGGTAGGTTTTCCTTTTTCAAAGAACAGGACATTTGTTTTAACGCCCTGCGCATAGAAAATACCTGTCGGCAAACGGAGAATGGTATGCAAATTGAACTCTTTAAGAAGCTTTTCTCTTACTTTTGCTGTTGCATTTCCGTCGGTTAAAACATTGTCCGGCAAAACAACTGCGCCTCTGCCTCCGGTTTTAACAATGGACATTATATGCTGTAAGAAATTCACCTGATTATCGGATGTCTTTACAAATTCAGGCCTATTCGCATACACTTCAACACTGCCCTGTGGTCTTGTTCCAAAGGGCGGATTCGCCAATATAACATCAAACATTCTGTCTGAGGTGTCAAGTAATGAGTCCTGACATACTATTGGGCTTTTGTTTGTTCCTATATCGTGCAAATAGAGGTTCATAGATGCAAGTGTAACAACCAACGGAGTATTATCTGCACCAAAGAAAGCATTATTCTTTAAGAAATTCTGCTTTGAAATTTCCTTACTCTGACCTTTCATATGGTCATAGGCTGCAAGCAGAAAACCGCCGGTGCCACAAGCCGGGTCTGCAACTGTTTCAGTAATTTTAGGGTCTGTTACATCAACCATGGCTTTAATGAGCGAACGAGGGGTGAAATATTGTCCGGCACCGCTCTTTTTGTCCTGTCCGTTCTTTTCAAGTATTGATTCATAGATGGCTCCTTTTAAGTCACCTTCCATCATATACCAGTTTTCGCCTTTAACCATATCAATGATTTTGGCGAGCTTTACCGGGCTATCAATTTTATTTGAAGCCTTAGTAAAAATAGTACCTATCAACCCATCTTCTTTGGCAAGCTCTTTCAGGATTTCTTCATACTTGTCAATTAAATCGGTACCGTTTAAATCAACAAGGTCTTTCCATTTGTATCCGTCCGGAATTGAACTCGATAAGCCCATTTCTTCTTTTTCTTCGTCCATTTTCAAGAAAAGAATATAGGTTAACTGTGTAATATAGTCTGTGAATCCGACACCTGCTGCCGCCATTACGTTTGCAATGTCGCCAACCTTTTTAATAAGCGTGGATTCGCTTTTTGTTTGATTTCCTGCCATAATTTAAGCCGCCTTTAATATAAATTTTGATAAGTCGATCATTTCGGCAGTTAATGAATACCGAAACTTTTTACAGCCTTTCTCCAAAGGTCTGTATCTATGCTGTTAAGTTCTGTAACACTAATCGAGCCTTCATTGATTATGTAATCAGCTATTGCTTTCATAATTTCTTGTTGGTCGGAAGAAAGAGGACGCTGTGCCTGACCGCAATAGAGTGTAAATCTTTGTGAATAACCTTTCAGTAAACTCTTCAACTTATCCGTTTTCTTATACGCATATCTGACAAGCTGGATTAAGTGCGTTAAGGCTTTTATGTTCTGCTTTACATCCAAATCCTCAACATCGCTGTTTGTATCAAGCATTTTATAATTATTCCAAATATTATATGGTGTAAACAATCGGTTTTCTGAAAGCAGTTTGTCCTGTAAATCCGACAACATAGAGTATGTAATTACCGTGTCTTCGGAATTATAAATGATACGCAACGCTTCAATTTTATCGGCATTATCATTCAGATATTTTTCAAAGGAATCAATAAAGCTTTTTGCGGCCTCTTTTGTAAAGCCTTTGTCAATAATTTCATCTTCGCCCGGTGCGATTGCATAATAACCCCTGTGAAGCTCCAACAGTTTCTTTCTTGCATCAAGATTTAACATCAAACAAGAAATCAGACTGTTTCTTGCAGAGTTATCATTAGATGCACTTGTAAAAGGTGGTAAAGTTCCCTGTGACAAAGCTGTGTTGATTTGATACGCAAGGGTCTTTGGCGCAAAACCGTAATCGGAAATGAAAATATTCAGATGCCTGCCGAACAAAACATTATTTTCATAACGCATATTTATGCTTGCGCAGTAATCACGCAAAAAAGCAAGGTTTTCGTCCGATACTTCGCCGTGTGACAAGTATTCTAATAACTGCTCAAGCGTTGGTATTTTAGGCTTTGGTTCTCCACCCGGGCCTTTCGGTTTTGGAATAGTTTTATCGTGTTCTGTAACACCAACAGCGTCCACAATGTAGAAGCATTCTTTTGTGTTCGCATTCGGTGTAACTTCTCGCAGTTTATCTTCATTGATGACACGGCAGCCTCTGCCTTTCATCTGAGTATAGAGAACATCAGATTTTACATCGTTCATAAACAGTACAACTTCAAGCGGTTTTACATCTGTTCCGGTAGCAACAAGCGTTACCGTGACCGCAATTCTAAACTCTTTATCCGTGCGCAAATCACGAATCAGAGCATTTGAGTCTCCGGCTGAGTATGTAATCTTTTGTACGAATTTATCCGGAACCACACCGTTTTTGAACTTATCGGCAAAGACTTCTTTTACAACATTCACAATCTCTGTTGCGTGATTATCGTCCTTGGCAAAAATCAATGTTTTAGGAATGTATTCCCATATTTCATCTCTATCCGGAAATAAATCAGTGTATATAGAATCTTTGTAAGCAGTTAAAACTTTACGCATTTGATCAGGAACTATAACCGAGCGGTCTAACTGAGTCGGGACAAAATCAATTCTTTCGGTAGCTGTATAAGAGTCTATTTCTTTTCCGCTGCGGGTAATTTCTACTACTTCGTCACCTGTATTGATTGTTCCGCCGTGTTCGGTAATATTGCTTTTGATTCTATAAACACGAGCAGGAACATTTACGCCGTCAACAACCGAATCGTCATAAGTATATTTTTCAATAATGTTATCATTGAAAAAAGCATAAGCTTCCGGTGTCGGTGTTGCCGTCAAACCAAGAATTGTTGCACCCTTAAAATAGTTCAAAACAGATTGCCATTTGCCGTAAATTGAGCGGTGGCACTCATCGATGATGATAAACTGAAAATAATCAGGCGGCAATTTCAAATCATTGCCCAAAGATACAACAGTTTGATTACTGTCGGTATCCTTGAAAGAAAAGAATTTTTCATCTTCCTTATCTTCATCATCGTCAGTGATTGTTTGACCGGTCAAAACAGCAAACAGTTTTTGAATAGTAGAAATTACAATGTCTCCGCTGATGTCATCTTTGCTCTTTAACCTGTTGATTTGATACAAAGAATTCATCGGTTGCTGTTTTTCTGTGCGGTCAAACAAGCTGAATTCGGTTTCGGTTTGACGGGCGAGATTATTTCTGTCAACAAGGAAAAGAACTCGCTTTGTTGATGTGTAATTTAGCAAACGATATGAAGCAAGGCAAGCAAGATATGTTTTACCGGAGCCTGTCGCAAGAACTGCAAGGGCTTTCTTTTTGCCTTGCTTGAGAGATTTTTCTAAATTAACTTCTGCATCATACTGGCAGTCACGCAGTCCCTTTTTCTCAATTCGCGGCAAAGCACCATACTCTGATTTTTTACCAATGAGTTGTAGCATCTTCTTAGGCGAATGCATTTCACCAAGCTCAACATAATCTCCGTCAGGGTCAGTAAGCATATTTTTGAAATATATCTTATTTCCGTTTGCAAGATATACAAGCGGTATTAGTCCCTGAAACCAAAGACCATACCAATTCTGCGGAGTTTTTGCATAGTGCTCAGCCTGTGAGGCAACTTTCGGACCGAGACTATCCGATTCCTTCTTTGCCTCAACAACCGCAATGGCTTTATTATCAACAAAAAGCAAGTAATCGCTTTCTTTTCCGCCCTGCATTAATGCTTCCTTTACCGCCATAGCATAGTTTGGAATATAATCCTGTCTGTCGACAATATCCCATCCGGCATTATTTAGTTGTTTATCTATTTTAACTCTTGCTTTTTCTTCAGGTAACATAGTGTTATCCTCCTGTAAGCGCTTTGTCGTTTGTAACTTCCTGATAATAAAAATTATCTGAAGTTAAGACGTAAAAAATTATTTTGTAAAATCGAGAATATCATCAACACTACAATTCAAAGCGTGGCAAATTTTTTCGATACTTTCCATTGCGACATACTGGTCTCTTTTTAAGCGGGTAATAATATTAGCACTAACGCCCGCTTTTTCAGCAAGCTGAGCATTGGAAATCTTTTTATCAATCAGCATATGAAATAATTTATCGTATTTAACTGCCATAGCAACAACCTCCTACAATAATCCATTATCATCATATCACGAAATCGTTAAAAAATCAATTATTTATGGATTCTATCCATACTATTGTTAGAATGAAATGCTGCTCTGTATCAGTCTTAAAGATAGAAAGATAGGATATACGCTTAATTCTATTTCCCAAAATCAATATCTTTTCATTTTTGGGAAGTTAATGCTGTAAAGCTTGCAATTTAATAGTATTTCAATCACTTTCTCCTCTCGGTTCGATGAATCGGGAGGAGATTTTTGTTTTTTTAAATTTTTTTCAAAAACACCCCCCAAGAATCGTTTCCCATTTCAAACAAGTGAAGGGACTTTTAATTTTCTTTTCAAAACACCCCCATTTTTTCGCTTCCCGGTTCAAACAAGTGAGGGCGTGAATTTTCTCAAAGAAACTTTTGAAAAATCGGTCAATTTGGGTGTGCATTTCGACACCCTTTGTCCAAATGAGTGAAAGGAGTTTTTTCTATGGCAAGATTATCAAAGAAACTTAAACGGGAATGGGACTTTTTTATCAGTCCCAAAACAGGCAGAAGAACATACAACGACTTGTGCCGAAAATGCCGGAATCAATGTAAACAGAGCTTTCAGGCAATCGTTGTCAGTTGTTCTCTGTATCGCTCTAAAAGAAGTATCAAATCGACACCAAACAGCAACGATTTCAACGATTCGGGATAAGAAGATAACGGATATTCGTTTCAAAATAAAACGGCTTACAGAGAAAAATTTTGATAATTTCGACACCTTTTAGATACAGAAAAGTGGCTGCTGCGATTATCATTTTCGCTCGCCGTTCAATTCACTTCAAATAGCAGGTAACCGTATAAATATATAAATAAATATATAGTTCTTACCTGCCGTAAAAGAAAGGACTTAAATATGATAGCAAACAAAGTATACACAAGAGATGAAATGAGAGAGGAACACATCATAACTACCGATTATCGGTTCATAGACAAAGAGGGCGAATACTTCGCAAAACTGATAATGAGAGCGGAGGCAAGCAAAAATATGCTGCGTCTTTTCTTTCAGTTAAGTGACGGAAGAAAGATTATCACGCCGGTATTCTGGTGGCAGAGTTATCTCGGTTTTTATGAGATAGATAACGGTACAAATCTGAGATTGATTTATGAGAGAAACGGCAAAGGTATCGCTCTTAAAAAAATAGAAATATTGGACAAGGAGAATTTGAAATGACGGAAACCATTAAGAACATCAACATAGATTTACTCATTCCCTTTGAAAATCATCCGTTTAAGAAAAGAGACGGAATTGAAAATGAAGAACTGACAGAGAGCATAAAAGAAAACGGTTTGCTTGAGCCGATAATTGTCCGTTCTTTTTCCGCCGGTACTTACGAGATTATCAGCGGTCACAGGAGAGCTGAGGCTTGCAAGGAATTGAGAATACAAACCGTTCCGGCAATAGTCAGAGAAATGACAAAAGATGAAGCGGTAATAGCAATGGTGGACTCCAATTTACAGAGAGAACATTTACTGCCAAGCGAAAAAGCCTTTGCCTACAAAATGAAATTGGAAGCGTTGAAGCATCAGGGGAAAACTTCCCGACAAGTTGTCGGAAAGTTAGAAAGTGCAGATAAAATATCCGAGTCCGAAAGCGGAAGACAAGTCCAAAGATATATCCGTCTAACACACCTAATACCCGAACTGTTGAAACTCGTTGACGAAGAAAGGATAGCCTTTACTCCGGCTGTCGAGCTTTCGTATCTGCCCGAGAACGAGCAGAAAATATTATTTGAAGAAATAGAGTATGCAGACGCTACTCCCTCGCTTTCACAGGCACAGCGACTGCGAAAATACAGCGAGCAAGGCAGACTGTCCATAGACACAATATTTGCCGTTTTAAGCGAAGAAAAGCCAAATCAAAAAGAGCAGGTCAAATTCAAAACCGAGGATATACGCAAGTATTTCCCGAAAAGCTATACAAGCCTTGATATGCAAAAAACAATTATCAGCCTGCTTGAAAAATGGCAGAGGCAGAGAGAAAGAAACAGAGGTGAAGCAAGATGATGACACTAAAAAGCGATAAAACCGGGCAAGCCGAATACGATAGGTTTTTAGACTTAATGGCAAAGCTGTACTTAAAATATGGGGATAAATATCGTTTGGTAACAACGGAAGATATTTTGAGACAATTTCCAAACCGCCAATGCAAAAATCGTAACAGTTCGCAGAAAGGGGCTTAGCCCCCTTCTGCTGTACATTGGAGTATTTATTTAGACAGCAATATAATGTAATCAAATCTGAAAGGAGCTATCGTATGAAAAGGAAAAATTGCTATATATACACCCGTGTATCAACATCTATGCAGGTCGACGGTTTCAGTCTTGATGCACAGAAAGAAAAGCTAAGAAGGTATGCCGAATTTCAGGACTTTATGATTGCCGGAGAGTATTCCGATGAAGGTAAGTCCGGTAAAAACATTGAAGGCAGACCCGAATTTCAAACTATGCTTAACGACATATCCGAAGGAAAAGACAATGTACAATATGTGCTGGTGTTCAAATTGTCCCGATTTGGCAGAAACGCAGCCGATGTACTTAATTCTTTACAACTGATGCAGGATTACGGGGTTAATCTTATCTGCGTTGAGGACGGTATTGACAGTTCAAAGGACAGCGGCAAACTTATGATTTCAGTGCTGTCTGCCGTTGCGGAAATTGAACGAGAAAACATTCTTGTTCAAACAATGGAAGGCAGAAAACAGAAGGCTCGTGAAGGCAAATGGAACGGAGGATTTGCCCCATACGGTTATGAACTTATTGACGGCGAGTTAAAAATAGCCGAAGATGAGGCAGAAATAATTCGCATTATTTATGATAAATTCATTCATACTACAATGGGTGCCGGTACTGTTGCAAAATATCTGAATCGCCAAGGCTATATCAAAAAGAAACGCCAAAACGGAACTTTGGATGCGTTCACAGCACATTTTGTAAAGCTCGTGTTGGACAACCCTATTTATTGCGGAAAAATTGCTTTCGGGCGAAGGAAAACGGAAAAAATACAGGGTAGCCGTAATGAATATCACGTGGTAAAGCAAGAAGAATATCCTATTTATGACGGTATTCATGATGCGATTATCAGCGAAGAGGATTGGCTTTTAGCTCAGGATAAGAGAAAAAAGACAGGTATAAAGAATGAAAAAATATACAGTGCAGAACATCAGCATTTATTGACCGGTATAATTAAATGTCCGGTATGCGGTGCTGGGTTGTATGGCAGTGTCAACCGCAAACGCAAAAAAGACGGAAGCTTTTACAGAGATTATTGGTATTACGCCTGCAAACACAGACTGGAATATGACGGACATAAATGTACTTTCAAAAAGCAAATTCATCAGGAAAAGATAAATGAAGCGGTTGTGGAAGTAATAAGGAATATCGTTAAAAACTCAAAGTTTGATTCTGCAATAAAAGAAAAATTAGATGCAAGTGTAGATTTATCTAAGTATGAAAAAGAAGAAGCATATTTAATGACACAGATAAGACAGCTTATTGCCGCAAAGGAACGACTTGGCTCTCAAATTGACAGGCTCGACTGTTCCGACAGGCATTATGAGCAAAAATATACTGATATGCAAAATCGTATAAATTCATTATATGATGAGATTGCAGAGGCAACCGAAAATCTTGAAACCGTACAAACACAAATCAAGGCTATAAAGGAGCAAAAAATCTCTCGGAAACGAATATTTGAATTTTTAGAGTTATTTGATATAATATATAATGACTTTACCGAATTTGAGAAGAAAGAATTTCTTCACAGTTTTATAAAGAAAATCGAGATATATCCCGAACCGTTGGAAAACGGCCAGATATTAAAGAGCATACAATTTCGTTTTCCTGTGTATTATCAAGGGAACGAAGCCGATACGTTTGTTCCGAATTTCGAAAACACAGTCGAGACGGTAGTACTGCTTTCCCACAAAAAGCCAGACGGACATATCAACGTAAAAGTTGAGTTTGGCGAGGGTGAGGGAAAAGTTCCGCTTGATAATATTGCTAAAAGAGCGGAAAGCTATAAGCCCAAAGAACGAGTGACCTACAAAATGATAAAGGAGTACATAGAAGCTAAATACGGCTTCAAAGTACATACCGCATATATCGCAGAGGTAAAGAGAGATTTAGGCTTGCCAATGTATGATGCTCCTAATGCGGTAGAAGAATTGAAACAGCCGAGGAAGCATCCGACAGCGGAGAAAGTGGAAGCGATAAAGGATGCGTTGAAGCATTTTGAAGTGATTTAATGAGGATAGGCGTATCATTAGAAATAGTGGTACGCTTATTTTTGTACCTTTTTGCAGATTTGTCCTTTCCCCTGCTTTCCAATATAATGAAGCTAAAGAAGTGGAGGTGTGCTTATGAGAGAGAAATTT
>ERZ779820.1122-NODE-1122-length-17082-cov-2.336701_pt1 | contig 17082 bp, 17 predicted proteins | sample MGYA00511563_ERZ779820 | MGnify/ENA primary metagenome ERZ779820 (study PRJEB29588, sample SAMEA1964852) | human gut metagenome | biome: human gut; feature: human-associated habitat; material: faeces | place: Denmark | collected 2008/2010 ...
ATATTATATAGAATCAAGAGAAAAATTAAATGTTAAAGAATCAGTAAAAAATGCTTATAATAAATCAATACACACAATTCTTACATCTTCTTCAATATTAATTATTGCAACATTATTGGTAGGAAAATTTTCTAGTGGTATTGTATCAATGCTATGTAACACTTTATCACAGGGAGTATTGTGTGCAACAGTTTTAATATTAATTATATTCCCTGCCACAATTGCTTGCCTTGATAAATTTGTAGTAAAGAGAAAAAATAAACAATAACTTAATATTTATAAAAGATTAACAACATTTTAAAATAAATATAAATTCTTTGTCACTTTTATATCTTTAAAATAATCTAAAAAGTAGTATTAAAATAGGAGATGGATTATTAATGATATTTAGTAGCTTAGAGTTTATATTTATTTTTTTACCATTATTAAAATATTTAGAATTAAGTGCCGTATCTGTTCTGACTGGATATCTTTATTAGTGATCTGCATTGTTTCCATCCTCTCTTCTTCTATAATGATGATGTTGTGCACACGATAATACTTTGTAGGCAATCTGTTCAAATACATATGCTTCTTGCAACTCTGGTCTTGAACAATACTTTTTTACTGCTTGTAAATATGGAATTACCAGCAAATCATACCATTCTTCTATAATGATGTAAAAAGTATTGAAACATCGGTTGAACTACCGCAAAATATGACCGATGATTTTCAGACTGAAATTTATTATATTGACAGTCAAGAGGAATCTGATAAATGTTATGAAGCTTTACAACATCGTAAAGGAAAGATAATTATTGAAGTGGTTACGGGAACGGTAACAGGTGAAAACGGTGATGGTCAAATTGATTATCAAGGATATATTAAATATCATGGTGGCTTGGCTGTAGGAACACGGATTGAATCTGTGCTGATCTACAATCCCGATAATAATTATATCGATGATATCATATATAGAGCCGATACAATCATTGAATAAGACAGACGTAAAAAGGGGACTGGGAAATCTTATCCTAGTCCTCTTCTTTTGCCCTCTCTGCAAGGGTTTAAATGCGTATATATGGGGCTGTTTTACTCTGTATCGGTGTGGGTGTCCAATTAGTAGGGAATCTCTTGGAAATTGTTTCTAGGTCGGTTCTGAGCGTTTTTCTCTAGCGGTATAGATGTCTGCGGTGTGGGTGGTAAAAATTTTGATTTAGGGGACATATTTTACATTTTCGGGGTTCTGGTCGGTTTGTATTCTGGTCAGATGTATTCCGTTCACACTCCACGGCTGATTTTGCTCGGATTCCGAACTAGGGGTAGTTAAAACCAGAGAAACAGTATTGTTTTTCCGACAGGCTGTTAGCTGGTTCATCCACACACTGACTTAAAAATCTCACGGTGGAAAATTCCTCAGAGCATAATATGCACTTCCGGCAATGACACAAAAATTGACGACGCTTCCGGCAACAGCCAGGGGGAGGGGTATGTTTACACCCAGAAAAAAAGAGGTACTTATATATCAAGTACCCCTTTCTGAAAATATGGATGATTTATTTTGCTTTAGTCCAACCAATTTCTACCCACTCTATTTCTTTGTCATCATCGTCTTCATCATATATTGTAAGTCTAATATCCATTCCTTTTTTGTCTTCCCATGAATATTCCGTATATTTTTCTCCAACGTCCAAAGAATCCTCGTCTTGCCAATCGGTTATTTCTTTATCATCATAATTTCCATATGTCTTTACAAGTTTAGATCTTATTTCTTTATATTCTTTATTGCTTGGATCATCAACACTCCAAGTTACACCGTATACTTCATTTGCTTTTGTTCCATATTCAGACATTCCCAACTTGCTATAGTCATATCCCATAAAACCTTTCATTCCAAATAATTTCGTATTGCTTTTTCCTGTAGATGCCATCCATGTATCATCGTCATCTTCCAGATCTTTATGTTTTAATCCATCTGGAAGTTTTTTATAATTTTTTCCAATATATTTAGTATATTGTGTAAATTCATTATGAGTAGATTTATACCATACACCAACAACAATCGCTACGAGAACCACAATACCAGTAATTATTATCATCCTAATTTTTTTATTATTCCATGTACTTTTAATTTTTTCAACGGCTATTTCTGATTCTCCTTTTAATGTATATCCACAACAAGGACAAGTTTTGTATTGTGATTCAACCATGTTGTGACATTCTGGACATTCTACTAACTTTTGATTTTTATTTTCTTTCTCTTTCTTCTTTTGTTCTGCTTTTACAGGATAACCGCAATTCGGGCACTTAACTGCTGCATCGCTAATCTCTTTTCCGCATTCTGGACATTTTATTAAAGCCATAACCATTTCCTCCAATTTCTAATTCACGAATATTCTTTAATATTTATCAAATTAATAATTGCAACAATTACACACGCTAAACTCCATGTTGCACATACGATTCCACCAAAAGATAATTTACTTTCAAAATATCCAAAGTACATTGCAAAAAGTCCGAGCACCACAATTGCAATATTACATCCTTTATTATTTCTAAAAGCAGTAACCAACGAAACGATTCCTAATGGAAATAAAAAGATGCCAATTGCCATATGACTAAATCCTATTTCTTCACAAACTGGCACACCATATTCATTAGCATAATCAATCATAGAATATCCACTATTTAGAATGATAAGCATAATTAATAATGAAATAATTCCAGAAACAATTTTCCAAATTTTCATTCCCTTTACTTTTTTTGCATTTTCCTCATTATTAGACAAATTTATATGCTCACTACTATTAGATATTCTGATATGCGATTTTATCGGGCAACCACAATTCGGACAACATTTTGCACTATTGCTCACTTCTTTCCCACATTCCGGGCACTTAATTAAAGCCATTTATTTTCCTCCCATTATCCTACAACACATTCTAATTTTTATATAAAACAGCATCAACGACTCTCACATATTGTCCATCTTTTAATGTCACATATTTTTGTCCATCATATAAATCAACTGTTTTTAAAACATTTCCTCCCAATGCTTCATCTGCAACTTCTAATGCGCCTAAAGCACCATCAACCTCTTCATATGACGACTCGTATGAATCTGATATAGAAGCAACTTTATATTCCCCTGCTTCAATATCTTGTCCCACTTTATAGATTCCATATTGTGCTAGATTATTCATATCAAACGTACTTTTAGGTAAAATAATTCCACTTTCAACTTCTATATACTGATTTTCTTCTAATGTAAGATCTATGAATAATCCATCAATTTCTTCAGTGTCTTCTTGTTCATCCAACGAATTGAATTGTTTAATTTGAGCTGTAGAATGTAGTCCATATGCTATGTATTCACCAGGATCTATATCTTTTCCAACCTTATATGTTCCTGCTCCTAATCCGTTTGGAATAAGAGAGACATCCACATATTTAAATGCTAATGTAGCACCAGAAACATTATCTTTTTTACTTGAACCGCTGTTTTCTGTGCTTTGCGAATCTGTCCCACCTACTACGGTTGTGCCAGTATTTCCAGCAGAAGGTATCTTATCAGCTGGAATTACAAGTGCAAGAACAAACCAAAATAGAACACCTAAAATAAATCCTATAATCAAGCCTATGATAAGCCAAAATTTATTACCTTTTTTCTTCTTTTTTGGCTCAGAAATTTCTTTCGATATAAGTTGTTCAGGCTCTTTTATTTCTTCTTCTAAGTTTGGCTTCGATGTTCTTTCCTCTTTAACCTCTTCTTTAAAAATTGGTTTATCTGTTTCTTCCTCTTTACTCTTCTTTAATTCTTCCGTCTGTACTTTTGGCTGATCTAATTGCTTTGGTTGTTCGTCCACTTTTAGGTTATTATGCTTCACTTCTTTTAATTGTTCTTCCTGTTTCTTTTTCAAAGACAAATTCATTCCACATTTAGGACATGCTTTTGCTCGATCAGAAACCTTGTTACCACATCCCGGACAATCTATTAATGCCATTTTTTATTTCCCCCTCTAATCATTTATGTACATTTGAATTGCTTCAAAATTATTAGATACTTCAGAATCAGTTGAGTTGTAATCGCTCGTATATGAAGACAGATTTCCAGTCGGATTTGTTGCCAAATTTGTTAATTTTACATATGAATCATATAAATTTTTCAAGCTCACATAAGCTTCTGAATATTCTTCAGGTGGATTTTTTAACTTAGTCATCAATTTCATCACACTATCTTGATTATCTTTTATTTTTGTAATTTTACTTTGAAAATCTGAATCTGAAAACAATGCTTGTAAAGAATCATTGAAATCAGAATGTCCAGCCACATATTTTGCTGTGCTATCTCTTGATTCATCATATATTGTGTCAAACCAAACGTCATGAATTAAACCACCAGCATTTTCTGCAGCCGCTGCACCCTCATACATTGTTACTACTGCACTGGTATATGTATCCTGATAATTTTTTAACATATTCTGTTCTTCTAAAGCTTCTTGCTTCTTTTGCTCTGCTACAGTTCGTGCCTGTTCCTCTTCTTTTTGTTTTTGCTGATCTTTTACACCTGCAACAATAAGAAAAACTATAAAAATACTGAGAGCACCAATTATTCCCCATCTAATAAATTTATTCTTAGGCTTTTCAACTAATTCTTCTGTCCCAGAAACATCTTCAGAAATGTTTTCCTTTAAAGCTTCTTCGGAGTCGGTCTTTTCACTCACTGGACATCCACATTCATGACACACCGTTTCCTCAGCTTCAAGCTCTGCTCCGCATTCCTCACATCGTTTCTTGTGTTGTAATACTTCTTCAATTTTCTTTTCGTCTTCATTTAGAATCTCTGAATTTTCTGTCTTAACTGGTGCTCCACATTTCGGACAAAATTCTGCTTTGTCACTAACTTCATTTCCACATTCAAGACAATGTATTAACGCCATAACTTTTTTCTCTCCATTATTTATTGTATTTTTAATAATATATTTTTATTTATGTTCAAGCAAACATTCCATTAAATATAATATTCCTGCCATTATCAATCTGATTATTATTTTCAGACCACCTTTCCTTTATTTCGTTGCTCCCCATAAGATACCAATAATAAACCCAAAAAATATCACATATCCAATTATTCTTCCTAACTCGTACATTTTTCATTTCTCCTCACTTCAATCTTTTTCTCTTATGCTTATTCTTCCTCCCAAATATATAAGCACATAATTTACAAAAAACTGTCGCCTTTTGTAGAAATTATTTTATCTATTTTTAAATTTGACAGCCGTTCCGTACATCTGCAAATAGAAATAAGTAAAACTATTCGTATCCAAGTCAATATCCTGACGCATACTTATCACTGCATCTGCATCTATTCTTGCAGCCTGTTTCTTCAATTCTTCAACCGCTATATAAAAAGCCCTGTCAAAATCGTTCTGTCCAACCGAATATTCCCCATATAAGAATCCCCAGTCCGCTTTCCTATTTGCTAACATTCCTTGTTCTTTCAATTGCTGTAATTTACTCGAATACTCTGCTGCCAGTCTGGAATATGTACTGCTGAATACTCCTTTATTAGAAAGTTGAAAGTATACTGGTGCAACTACTTCATAATCTTCTTTTAAGTCACATGTTGTCACAATAATATCTGGTGTTTTTTCAACTTCACGTTTTTTCATTATTGCTATTTGCTCTTTCATCTGACTATCTGCAACAGCCTTAGCCTTATATTTTTTAAGAATTGGTAAAGTCTTTTCATTATTACATGAACTTATCAAGTCATCTACAATAGTTCTAACCCTTGAACTATCTTCTTCAGAAATTTGCCTGAATTTTTTAATACAATCAACACAAACGTTCAAGCGTTCTCCGGTAAATTCCTCCATATATCCACCAATCAGACCAAAGTTCTTACCGCATATCCTACATGTTCCCATTTGTCCGTCCTCCCTCATAAACATCATTGAATTCATTATACTATTCAGAAAATTTTCAGTCAACTACTTCAAGATATATTCCACCAAATAAATACATATAATATAGTACACTATTCAAAAGGAGATTTTGATATGGTTGATTTTGGAAACACATTAAAAACATTAAGATTAAGAGAAGATATGACACAGGCACAGCTTGCTCAAAAACTGGGATTAACAAAATCTGTTATCAGTGCTTATGAGACAGGTTTGAGATTACCATCTTATGACGTTCTGATTCACGTTTCCAAGATATTCAAAGTCTCTACAGATTATCTCCTTGGAGTTGAATCACAACATGATCTTGATTTGTCCGGCATATCTGATGATGAAGTTGCAGCTCTGAAGAATCTGATTAAAGCTATGAGAAATCGGCATTGATATTTTTGCATGATAAAAGCACCAGACGTTATCTTGTCCGGTGCTATATTATTATCTTCTATATATGGCATTCACACCAAATTTTGTATACTCTCCGCTCCTGTAATGTTCTACAAATTCACGATCACCTTCCCACTTAGAAATTGCAATTCCCATATTATTTCTCGATCCATGCTGCCGGATAAAGAAATCAAGATAGCTGATGATCTCACTCTTGGATAAGACTTTGTTATCAATCATCACTGCAAGTATCTTTTGTCTCTGACGTGCAGATAATCCGACCGTTTGAGATACATTATATCCATACTGCATTAGAATAGATTCCTGTGCTAATTTAGAACCATTCATAAATCCACCCTTAGCATATGTCTTTGAATCTGTTACCCGGCATAATATGATACCTTTTCTTTTTAATTCTTGGTATGTAGATTCCATTATGAAGTAAACGTTACATTGCCGACAGTAACCGGCAGAGATTTGAAATAGCTTGTCTTCCCCATTATTTAAGCTGACCTTAACTTCAGCATCTACATTCTGTATTTGATGTGATTTGTTCATACATCGAAATACATTACCTCTGATAACGAAGTCTTTTACTCCGATTTTATGAAGCTTGGGTTGGGATGACGGGACATTCGATCCCACCGTTTTTATTTCTTTTATAATCTCTTTTTTAGCAATTTTATTCTTCTCTTGGGATGTTATCATGACCTTTGCCATGAATTTATTATTCAAAATACACTCTTTATGATATGGATAACAGGCTTTATCTGAGCGTAAGCAATTATTTATCCGATTGTATTTACATTGTTTTTGTGTATATTTCACACAATCTATCATAGAATCCATGTTCAATCTATACTTCACACCAAGCATATTTAGTGCTAATGATTCTTCATAAATTTTATTTGATGGCGTTACTTTCTTCTGATTTTTCTTTTTTGTTTCTTCTTTCCGCTTCTTTTTTCTCTCTTTGGAAGAAGTTTTTTTAGAAACAATAGGATAAGTTCGTTCAATGCACTCAATTAATTCATTAATCGTATAATCCAAATCAGACAATTTTATGTTCATTTTATTATATTTAAATGGATATTTTCTTTTAGTACCTGTATCATTATACACTTTATATGTATTTTTTTCTTTATCTATAGCATCATATAACATATATTCCGCTTTAATTGTTTTCGTCCATTCCAATTTTGAAATATAATCTAGCTGAATTTCTTTCTTTTGCTTTAGACTACTATTTTTAAATGATACCATTTCAAGACATTTTTTTTCGACATTATATTTTTCACTCAAATAATTATTTAAGATTTTTTCATATTCTGATTTTCTTATAAATAATGTATGTCCATTTTTCAATCCATTATTATATACTTCCGCCAATTGTTCTTTCGTTTCATTTAAGAAATACTGCGATACTTTAGATATATACCTATCAAGCGTTTTCCCACTTATCCAAAGATCTATCACACCGCAATGATTAAATCCTTTTACATTAGTAAAAAGCTCTCTGATTATTTCCTTTTTCACATATACTGCAATTTCTTCTGTTGTGATAAGAATCACCCCTGTCTATATAACTTTATTCAAATTCTATCACGTATTTGTAGCGGTGACTATATTGCAATACTTATTTCGCATTTATTTGCTTATATTTCACTCCTAATGATTTAGCCGGAGAATTTGTCAAACTGATTATTGAAATGGCTGTATGGTCTGTATATTGATTATAAGCACACGGATATATGCATAGAATGATACCGCACCCACAGTAAAACAATCATCCTACTACGATATTATTTCTCCGGCATCAATATCCCCAGAATCCCCATTTTAAAGCAAATTGGTTCAACCAATTGTAAAAATACCAATCCTTCATTTTCCCAGTAAATACGGGCATCTACAAGAATATCAGTAATCATTCCTATTATCGTGCCCCTTATCGTAAAAACTCCCATTTTAAGCCAAAATCTTTTACATTTCCTACTGCTTTAATAGGCATTAGTTTGCATTTTTCTACTCCCAAACCTCAATTTTCCGCTTAAACGCTGACTTTTTACGATACCATATTTTGATAACTATTCTCATTTATAAATACATATATTATCATTTACTCTTCCACAAACATATTCCCCTTCCAGTAATCACTATATCCTCTTGCAACCAAATACTGCATATACAAATACCTTGCTTCATGTCTTAAATGCTTTTCTTCTACATCTTCAATAGAATTGGACAACAACGATATCCAGTATATACCTTTGCTATGATCTCCAATCAGTCGATATTTCACCCGGATATAATTCTGTATCGTATTTCGTTCTATATCCAGAATAACACTGTCTTCTATCAGAATCGCCATACAGGTTTTTACTTCTTCATCTGTCATCACTTTTGCCATCTCTTTATATTCCATATCTCGAACTCCTCCAACTTAACATTCTCATTTAATGTTCCAACAAGTTTCACTGTATTTTAAAATGTCAACTTTCCTCTCAGTGTAGAGTTTATGACTCTAAAAGTCAATAGAGTTTATTCCTCTTAGATAAAATATCTTTGAGGTGAATTTCTATGGATTACAAAGAACGCATACGTGCATTACGTGAAGATAATGATTATACGCAATCCCGTATTGCAGGATTACTTAATATTGGACAGAACACCTATGCTGATTATGAACTTGGCAAAACACGAATCCCTGTAGACTCACTTATTAAGTTGGCTCAGTTCTATAACGTAGATATGAATTATATCACTGATATCAGCAAGACCGTTCACAAATTTCCTAAAGAAAAACAGCAACTGGCAGCAGTCAATAAACGTAAAAAAATAGTCATACCAGAACACACTCTTCACTGCTGCCAGTTTTATCCCATCCAATTATCTAAATTGAATAGCCTCGATTCTAAGTTCCTGGCCTACGGTTCCAAGAGTAGCTACTCCATCGGCTCTTGTCCAGTCTGTCCATCCGGAGTTCTGGATATGAACACGATATTCAAAGTCACCTTCAAAGCATAAGCATTCGATACGTTTCTTTTCGCCTACGGTTCCGATAATCGTATCTTTGGTAATCATGCCGTAATCCACCCATCCTTTGCTCTGTACGTGCGGTTCGACGGAGAACATGGATTTCTTAATCTCCAGTGCTTCCATCTGCAGTCCTTTTCCAGTCGTACCAGCCCACTCTCCGTTGTTGGCCCATTCTGACCAGCCAATACTCTTCTGGTGGACTCTGTACAGGTAGAAAGATTCCTTTCCTGTGATCCGGATTGCTTCCAGTCTTCTGTTCTGTCCGGTGGTTCCGATCAGAGTGTCTTTGGTGATGTTCTTGTATTCTTTGTTTCCGATCCCTTTCATATGGACAACAACATTTGTTTCTCCGACCGGCTTAATATGAAGCGCTTCAATTCTACGATTCTGACCGGTAGAACCAACCATTAAGCCATCGGACTGCCAGTTACCCCATCCAAAGCCTCTCATGTGAGCCTGATATGAGATTGTACCAAACTTGTCCGTCTTGCTCTGGAATACTCCACCCGACTTGATTTCTCCATCGACAGGTTCTGTCTTCTTGGCTGATGCTACTGGTGCTGCAGACGAGATTCCGAATGCTTTAAGAATTCCTCTTGCTAAATCGTCGATGTGCTCATTGAATTTGACAAGATCTGTTTTGTTGGAAATAAAACCATTCTCCAGCAACCGGTAGCTGTAACCTTTTGCAGCTGCACGGTTCACATTGGCAAGATGTGCCCTGCCTACAACCTTGTTTGCACGTCCTGGGAAGAATGTTCCGATGAAGTTGGCGAGTGCTGTATCGTACTGATCAGGATTGTATCCTTCCTTGATAATTACATGCCCGCCTTTTGCCGTTGATACTCCACTGTCCATGTGAAGTTCCAGAATCTGATAGCTTTTTGGAATATTCAGCGAGCTGATGCCTTTGTCGGCGTACCAGTTCCGACTCACGTCTCCCAGAGTAACATTACTTCCTCCGTATGCTACGATTCGTCTTGCAAGTGCACGGACTCTCTCTGCTTCGGTGTAACCGTATCCAACAGCTCCACTGTCACCAGCCCCGTGACCGGCTATTAAAAATAAATGTGCCATAATTGCTCCTTTCTGTGCGACGTCGCACACACTATATAATATGTTAGAGGACGATTATTCGCCCTCTGAATCCTCTTCCGGGTCTTTGTCCCTTAACTGTATTAATACATCTCTTAGCTTGTCCGGAATCGGTACAAACACCGCCGCGTTTTCCAATAAGCTTAGTGCCTCGTTACAAATATAGAACATGATCACAACTTCTCTTAATGGGATTGTATTCCCGATTAATTCTTGGATGGAAAAAGACACGGCAATTACAATAAACATTACAATCTTTTTCAGCAATCCCTTGAACCCAGTTTCCGATGACAGCTTTTTTGTATAAATACCTTTGATTACTCCCGTTATGTAATCTACCACTGCCAGGAACACGATTGTCTTTAAAAGCACGTCCCATCCGCCAAGCCAGTATGACAGGACACCTCCGATCAGCCCGAACATTACGCTGATCCAATTAAAAATTTTATCCATTTTCTTCATATACCTCACTCTTTCTTAATTTTTTTTCATAAAAATAAGACCTTTCGGTCTTGCTCTGATTTCCATGTATTCACCTCCTTGCATAGAAAAAGAGAGGTGTTAACCTCTCTCATTATGATTCTTCTTATTATTGCCATCATATAATTCATATAATTTTTTCAAATCTTCACATTGCTTATTTTTCTTATATGTCCTTCCAGTCGCTTCGATTTTAATTCTATTCCATTCAAATTTCAGATACACTCGAACATGTCTCAAGAGTTTTTCTTCCCATATACTCCTATTTATCAAATATTTTTCCAATTCTTGGCGAAACTCTTTTTCGTAACATTCTTTTTCATAATATCGTAAATACGAAGCACGCAGTCCTTGGTAATAAAAGACTAGCTTTTCTACGCACCTATCAATATTCCTATCAATTTCATCTGAAAAATTTAAATGCATATGTATTAAAAATCTCAATTTTTCTATTTCACTTATATGCTTTCTATATGTATCTGAATCTTTCATCCCCTTGTCTACATTATCAATCGTTGTTGTACTAATCAAATCTGATATATATTCTCTGAATTTGTATAACCACTCAACTCTATTTTGGGTAACAGCATTGACATAATGTACTGCTTTGTTGTTTCTAACAGAAAAATAAAGCGAAATACTGCTGATTAAAAAAGTAAGTAATATTCCGATTGAAGTTAAAGCATCTTTATTTTCGCTAAAGAACTGTAACATTTTATTCATTATTACTACACTCTCCTTCCACTGTCATTATACAGCAGAAGGAGAAGTTTTCCAAGAAAGATTCATTTTCAACCGATTATCTTGCGTATAATCTTGTGATACCTCCGTTGTTGTAGATTTTAATCTTGTTGCTACTCAAATATGAGATCCCACCATTGTATGCACTAGAATAATATGCTTGATGTGAACCGGACCCGTGATCTACAACAGAACGACTTGTTAATACCTGTGCCGGTACGATCGTGCTTGCAAGTTCTCGGTAATAATTTCCATTTGTACTGCTTGCAAGTCCGCACGTGATCATGAACTCTGAATACTGCGATACATCGACTGTAATTGTGGAGTTTCCTGCTGAGGTCTGGTTCTTTAGTAATGTCCACTCTCTGTTCGTCTTGTTATCCACCTTTGTAAATAAAGCAGTCATACTCTCGCCGTTCACATACGTATCTGTATCATTAACTACTACGGATGGTACTGATGCCGATCCACCCTCATGAGATGCCTTCGTTGAAATTCTCGTAGATGAATTTCTAAGATATGTTTCTGCTCCATCTACACCTATTTCCAAATCTCCTATAAATACCTTTGCGCAATCGACACCCTCTCCTAATCGAATCTCGTCACCTTTGAAGGATGCAAGTTCTTCAGTCCCCTTCCTAACTTGTACACTGGTTCCATCTATAAACACATTGAATCCAGCAGCATTACCGATCGTAGCGGTTGGAGCATATACTGGTTCGGATGCCACTCTCCAGTTTATGCCGTCATATGTGAAGGTTACGGTTGCTCCGTCGGTCCAATATACATCCCGGACACCTTGGATATACATTGCTTTTGTACCTGTACCAGCAATATTAAGTGTTGGACTGGATGCGGTATTTGCATAAGTAAATTTAACAGCTACTGTTGCTCCGGCTTTGAGAGATAATGTTCCAGCCGCCAAACTTGCAACTTTCGCTACAGTTCCGGCTGCGGTATCGCATGTCGCATAGAGCATTTGTCCGTCTTTACCAGCTGCCCCTGTCTGCCCTTGAGGACCAGTTGGTCCCTGTGGTCCTTGAGGTCCTGTATCACCTTTTGCTCCCTGTGGTCCTTGAGGTCCTGTTGCTCCGGTGGCACCTGTCTCTCCTGTTGGACCGGGGATACCCTGTTCACCTTTCTCACCTTGTAACCCCTGCAAGCCTTGTGATCCTTGTTCACCTTGTGGGCCCTGGGGACCTTGAAATTTACTCCACCGATACTTTGTCGGATCTTCAGAATCAGCTTTTTCAAAATCTGCATACTGTCCCATGTATGTTTTCCCGACAGTATCTGTTGTCGAAAATCCAGTTTTTCCATCCGCACTGGTCGCATAAGCAAAATGCACATAACTCGTCTCGCCGTTCTCTCCATTTTTCCCTGGAATTCCATCTGCACCATCTTCGCCGTTGTCGCCTTGGAATTTTCCCCACGTATATTTCGATGGATCTGTACTGTCATCCAGTTCATAATCTGCATAAGTTCCAATATATTTGTTTGGTGTTTCCGTCATGTCACTGTATGATGTCGGGTTCGGTCCCGCCGAATATTTCATATGGAAATATGTTGTTTTACCATCTTTACCCGCTGTTCCCGGAATGCCCTGCTCACCTTTTATCTTTACCCATGTGTACTGCGTCGGATCGGAAAGATCAGCTTCTTTCGCAAGCCGGTTCGTAGCGATTCCGAGATAATCTTTTCCGTAAGCATTGGCCGAAATTCCCGTTCCATTTTCATCATCTGCAAAGGCTGTCCATGTATAAAAATTACGATTCTTAGCGATCTTCTCAAATCGCTCTGCCAACTCCATAACTTTTGCATCAATACCGCTTCCCTGTCTTACATAATCCCCTAGCTCTGCTTCTTTTGTATCGTTCGATTCTGACATCTCTAATTTCAACAGTCTTGCAGTAAGATATATATTATCGTCATCATCAACAATGGATACCGTGTCACCTACCTTCACCCCATCTGGAAGATATAACAACTCTACCTCATAGGTAACAGCTTCATCACAGATCTTCTTAAGACTGGATACGGCTCGATTGCACAATTCAGATTTCGATGTCGTATCGTATGTAAAGGATTTTACGATATGCCCAACATCATTCTTATTCTTTTCTGTCTTAATCTGATACCGGCTCCACTTTTCCAGTGCTTTCCGGGATTTCACATAGGATCCTTCTACATAAAAATCTCCATCATCGTACTTATAACCATTTAATGTAATCGGATTTTCTGATCCTTCCGGTGTTCCGCCGGTACAGCGGTATGCTGTTGCAAGATCTGCGATAGAACTCTTGATTCGAAATCCACTAACCTCCTTGCCAATGGTCAAAGTTACACCTGAATTATTTCCCCTCTTCTTATACACATTGATGTATTTTCCAGTCACAGCCATATTCTCGACTTTGAAGCCAAATCCAATCTCAGCGTTGTCAAACTGTGTAGCTACGCTCAATAGCCTTTCCGTAGCTGTAGTTTCACCGTCCCAGGATAACTTTCTTGTAAGATTGCTTACTTCGTTGATCCCGATTTCGAATCCGGAATCATATGCAAATTTATTAATGTAATAGGCAATGTTATAAGCTTTATCTGCAGCATATTTTCCGACCACTTCATTTAACAGATCCAGTCCCGCATCTTCAGCATAGATGGATGCATCCTTTTGAATCGGATCTATCGTCGAATCAATAATCGTATATACTTCCACTTCACTGCTGTCCGTACTCTGCTTTAAGATGAAATTTCCGGCTGCAGCAAGCTTCTTCACATCCACTTCCTGCTCTTCATCCGAATTCACAAAATCGTAATCCAAATTGCATTCAAAGATTGCCGCACCTTCGGATATTTCTTCTGTCTTTTTATCATTTGTAATCATTAGTCCCTTCGGTAGTCCGGTAGATGCTGATCCAAGAATGTTCATTGCCCTGTCAGCAAAATATATGATCACAAAAACACCTCCCTGTACTTCATTTTAAACGTCGGTTTATTCGCCCAGCTGGAGCACAAGCATTGAACCTGATTAACTCCCGGCTTCAAGCAAAATGTTTCCCAGTCATTTCCAAGAGCTCCCAGATCCGGCTTTGGCAGACCATTCATCCGAATTGATCCATCTGAACAATTTGCAATCAAACTGCAGTCCTGCGCAAATTTATTCGGTACATCTTTCCATTTTTCTACATGTAACTTCTGAAAATAAAAAGCATTGATCCCGTTGTATGTAAGATACTTATTCCCTGATCTTGTTCCTCTCTGCTTAATCGCAATCTGAATCTTGGCACATTTCATATCTGCTATTTCCGGAATATTGAAGCTCGGATAACTGCCATTATAGAAAAATGTAAGTTTACTGCCTTCTTTTCTAAGATCACAATGTCCCCAGTTCCAGTACCACGGATTTTGCTTCCGCAGATGACTTGTCATATAAGTGTACGTTTTCAGCACACGCCCCGCCTGCTGATCGGTACTCTTCTTGTTCGGATTGTAGCAGACTAGATCATAATGTCCTGTATTTCCGCTCATATCCGATTTATACCAGTTCACACCGGCAATAAGCTTATCGTCCGCTGTCAGATAGTTAATACACATTTCTCCGGTCTGTCCCATCAATCCGGCATAAAACAGGATATGGAAATAAGAATAAAAGTTCTGACACCCTTCCTGATCACCGGTTGAGTCCGCCGGAAGAATGATGGTTCTGAGTCCACCGTTTGCGCGACCAACCTGTTGCCCTGCAGACTTCAAAGAGAGGAACTTGGTATTAAACCATGTTGATGTTCCGAGGGATCCTTTTGCTCCGTAGAAAGGATGCATAAAATCCGTTCCAGATGTATCATCCGATGCATTGAAAAAGTCCTGAAGCGTAGCCAATGTCTCATTTTCTTTGTACGTCTCCCCATCTTCCTCTTCGATGTTTCCGAACTGTAAAATATGTTTATCCTGATCAACGAATCCGACAAATCCATTCTCTCCATTTTCCATCACTGCTTCGAACGTTGGATGTGCTTTATACGTTCCTTTATAATCAACAACAAATGTTGTCCCGTCATCTGCAGTTGGCGCAACCTCGTACTCTTCTACGGAATATTTAAATGGATCTGAGCAATAGAACTCAATTTCTGCAGTGATCGCATTCCTGCCATGCGGCACATCACCGGCATTCACCTTCGTTCCAACATAATACTTATCCGGTTCGTCCAAGAAGATCAGCTTCGCTTCTGCCACATCAAGTAATAAATTCAATTTGTTATAAGCATTCCGGAATTCCGCATTACTCTTAGCGATCAGCTGATACCCGACAGTGATCGTTCTCGGCTTATATCGTTTTCTTCGATATCTGGATCCATCCATAATCTCCGTATCCAAATCTGTAATTTCTGTTTCGATCATCTCCCGGCCGGACACATATAGTGTCCGATATCCGGGGATTACATTTTCAAAATAGACTCCGTTAAAATTAAGAGCTTCGGAGGGCAGTATCTGCTCTTCCTGTCTCTCTGTAGTGTCTACAAATTTATACATATCTGCCCTCCTTATCTCATGCCTTTCTTTCGAAGATCTCTTTTCTGCTGCTGTTCAATTTCTTCTTTGGTGTATTTCGCCGTTGCCTTTGCCACCTGCCGGCCATCTACTTCGACAGGGATGTAAATGGTATAAGTTTCATTTCTGGTGTATTCATAATCATCATTCAAATCATCGATACTTGTTCGAATATTCATGCCAATATCCGGTATTGTTGCCAGCTCTGGTATTTGAACCAGCTGTGCTGCAGCTTTTCTTGCGAGTTTAACTTTTCCTAATATTGCATTAACCCATCCAATGCCAAAATAACTACCTAATTTGTCAGACACCCTTGACGGACTGTGAATCTGCGCCTTCGCCCTAATTGCCGCCTCTGCTGCAGCTGCCAACTGCGCTGCGACAGATCTTACACGTCCGACCTGACTCGCCATACCATTTGCAAGACCAGCGCCTATATACACACCACAGCTGTATGAACCGGATCCGGCTGATCGCATTGCCACTACCGTGGATGCAGACATGGATCTTGCTGTGGATACTGCCCGGTTCATTCCATTGCGGACTCCGTTATTGAAGTTGTTTCCAACAGCATTCCCGGAGCTCCTTGCTTTTCCTTCTGCGTTTGAAAATTGTCTTACCAATGTATTAACTGCCGACTTTGCTCTACTTCCCAACGCATCCAGTCCGGAATTTACCACATTTACACTGGCTCGCATACTCGTGAGCGAGCTTTGAGCGCTTTTGGCATTACCGGCTATAGATTTCATGCTTGAATTGACAGACTTTAATGCTACCACCATTGCAAGGGTGCCAACTGCGCCGCCTGCCATAGCTACTCCAAACGCAACCACTACAACAGACGATGCTCCCATTCCGG
>ERZ779820.1129-NODE-1129-length-16982-cov-2.658179_pt1 | contig 16982 bp, 27 predicted proteins | sample MGYA00511563_ERZ779820 | MGnify/ENA primary metagenome ERZ779820 (study PRJEB29588, sample SAMEA1964852) | human gut metagenome | biome: human gut; feature: human-associated habitat; material: faeces | place: Denmark | collected 2008/2010 ...
CCTTCACCGCCGCCAGCATCGCTGCCGTCAGGAGCCAGAAAGAACAACCATTTCTTTCGCATTAAACATTACCTCCTTCAAATTGGTCATAGAATTCATCTTTGTGTTTTTCTTTGGGACGGTCCCGCGCTTCCTGCCGCATCAGCAGCTCCAGCTGCAGGCCTTCCTCAGTATCATCTCTCAGCATACGGAGCAGTTCTTCGCCGACGCTACGCCTGCCGATCTCGTAGCCCATGACACTTTCACGCCCGACAACATAGTTAGGGGTATTCACTTCCATTGTGTCGAGCAGCTCATAAATAAATTCCCTACCCGTCTGCGTCTGCATGACGTTTACGAGCAGTTCAGCAAATCTTTGCTTTTCCATCAGCTCATCCCCATTCTGCTCAGCATATCATCCAGAGCATTATCCGTATTGGATGGTACCTCACTCAAAAGCCTTGCAGCTTCCGCACCGGTCTTGGCCGCTTCTGCGCCCTGTGCCATCTGCGCCTGCTGCATCTGTGCTTCCTGCGTCTGCTGGCGTTGCTCTCTGAGCTGCTGCACCTCATCTTCGCTGCGCATGATTTTCTCAGGCGTTCCGCTGATAACGCCAACCTCACGGATTACGTTGTCGATGTTGATAATGTCAGCAGCTTCAGGATAGATACCTGCTACGTTACCCACCATACCAAGTACATTCTGTACACTCGGCAGGCTTACCATCTTCTGCGCCTGCGCCAAGAGGCTCACAAAATTAACCTTCAGCTCGTCTGCAGTAATCTCTTCCGGCATAGGCGGGAAAAGCTCGTTGCGCATACAGAGCCCAAACGTACGCAAGGTCAGCGGGTCCAGAACCTCATTATGGAACTGCTCCAGCACCGGCCCCAGCATAAGGATTTTCTCCTCGTGACGTTCCGCGACTTCCTTGGCGGTCATCTGCGGATTGTTCTGCGCCTGCGTCAGCATTACCATAAGGTCATTATAGAACGTAGCGCTTATCTGCTGGCGTTTATCGTTGCTCAAGGCTATCATGCCTTCGTAGCGCTTTGCTCCCGGCGGTATCATCGGATAAGCATTCATCTGCGTACCATCGGGGATAAAGTTATTCGCACCTGGCTGGCGGTTGACTTTCTTCAAGCTTGCCGGGAACATCATAGCCGGGTCAGACTCGTTATCCATGCAGCGGAGCTTTGCTTTCTCGATACGCTGCAGCTGCATACAGTTACCCAAGGCGTTATGCCCAGGACCATAACCATATTCGCAGTTGGCCACCTTAGTCCAACGCGGCATAATAAAAGGCTGCTCCTTGTAACCGCTGATACGCAGGAACTGCTGCTGATTGCCACGTTCCCAGTAAAAGCTCTGCCAGGGGAAGTTACCGGGCTTTAATTGGTCAGGTTTATACTCATTGTTTTTGACGATGAGCATTTCAACCTCAAAGCGCTGTGTATGGTCATTGTTGTTATACGCAGTCTTTACGGCCACGCTCACGTTATCAATGCCAAATTCCGCTACCATTTGTGGAGCGGTCAATTCAAAACGCCTGCCAAAGGAATAAAGCCTGCCTCTTGCATCCGCCTACATATTCGCCGCAGGTGTAGCTGCGGTGCCAGAGAGCGGTATCATAGTCCTGCATCATCAGCGCCGCCGCCGTGCCAAATTGGCAAAGCTCAGCCTCGATATCGTACAGCATAGCGTATGTATTGCCACGTGCATATATGGCCATCATAACGTCACGCACATCATCCAGCCATTGACGCACCGGATGATATTCAGCCTTTTCCTGATCGGCTAAAGACAGCTCAAACCACGGACGGCTCGGGGACGTCAATCCGCTTTGCAGGCCTGCAGCGCACTTGCCTGCAGCATCCATCGGATAAGGGTCGATAAGATAGCGGTCACGCCGCTCTCCGTCCATGCTGCCGCCGCGTTCATGGAAGTGCCCTCGGTAAGGAACGATATACCGTGACAGCAGTTGCCACGTCGGTTCAAACGACGTGCGCCGCTGGTACATCTGCTCCAGAACGAAGCGCTTATCCTTCAGCAGCTTTGTGTCACGATAGATTTCTTCAAACATTGCTATTCACCCAGCAATGCTTTCTTGATTGTATCTACCATGCTGCCGCCGGTCTTGTTGGTAAAGTTACGGCCTCTTGCCTTGCTCAGCTTCTCGCGCAGCGATTCACGCTGTCCTTCAGTTGCGCTGTCAATAGTTGCAGCGCTCTGGCTTCCGGGTGCGTTTTGCTTAATCTGCGTTCCGCCGCCACCACCGCCGCCATGCAGCTGCATAATGATTTCTTCCATGGTCTCACCTCCTACCACATTCCATGAAACGGATCATATTCTTCCTGCGCGCCATTATCGACGCTCCAGGCGTATTCATGTTTCTGTTTTCTGCTCAGCACCGGAAAAGCAAAGGTAAGCGCCAATGCATCCGCCCTGTTAGGAGATGGAAGCCCACGCTTTTTCATACTTTCCTTGCTCTCCAGCTGCACTCTGCCATCATCACGCGGAGCAAGCTCCGGTCCTACGAGGTCATCAGCCAGCACGCTGTCATCAGGTGATATTGCTCCACCCTCCATAAGCCAACGCCGCATATCCTGCCACATCGCAGCGCGCTTGTTTACACAGTTAAGCGGTATGCCTTTTGTGCTGCCAAACGATACCAACGTCCAATTTCTTCCCCAAGCATCGCCTGCACTCTTGATGCCGGTACCATAGCCAAGGTCAATAAAGACTGCATCAGCGTGGTATTCATCCTCCAGCGCCGCAATCTTACCCGCAAGCTGCAGGTCGTTATCATTCTTCGGATATTCAAAGAGCAGCTTACTGTAATTACCTTGACGCAGGTATGCGCAGATTTTATCCGCGCCGGTCCACGCAGGATCTACGCCAATAATAACCGGAGCGAAATTATACTGATATGGCTTGAGTACCCTTTTCCGTGCTTCATCCACGATATCCTGAGAGATATACTGCTTATCGCTGGCCGACGGGAACTCGCCACGCACGCGGACCTTGAAGAAGTCGCTGTCCTCGCCGTAAATTTCGCGCCACGCTTCAATCTGCTTTTTATCAGAAAAGCTTACGCTGCGGCTGTCTACCCTGCGAGTGTGCCAATAATTTCTGTGTTTGTGAAAGCAATCATAAAAGCGGCCGCTGGAACGAGTTGGGTTGCCAAAGCAGCACCAGATGATTTCTGTGTCTGCGTCAGTCAGGGCACCTTCCGTAACTTCCCAGATAGTGTCATGTATCGCTGATGCTTCGTCAAAGATAATCAAAATTCTGTTGCCCTGATTATGCAAGCCAGCAAACGCTTCAGAATTTGTTTCACTCCACGGAATTGCATCTATACGCCAAGTCTTTTCGTTACCGTCAACGTTGCAGAAAATGCTTGTCGCAGTATAATCAAACAATGGTTTAGCTATCCACATGTTGTACCATTTGTTAAGCTCTGCCCATGTTTTAGTGCGAAGCTGCGCCTCAGTGTTAGCGGTAACAACGCCGCGCGTATCAGAGCAAGTACCCAGCGCCCAAAGAATGAGCCAGCTCACCAGCGCCGATTTGCCAATGCCGTGGCCACTGGCTACTGCTTCACGTATGGCAACATCAGCAGTTTTTACTTCGTCCTTTATTTCACGCAGTATGTCAAGCTGCCACTTCTCAGGACCTGTTTTATTCTCCAGCGGAGTATCAGGTTCACCCCAAGGGAAAGAAAGCTTTACGAAAAGCTCCGGATCATGCTGGCACTCAGCAAGATAGCCTACTAAAGCATCGTAGTCTTCCTGGCTAATTTGAGGTTTCATGGTCCATTACTCCTTCTTTCGCCTTTTCAGCAACACATTAACGTTGCCGCTAATCTTAACTTCAGTCTTGATGACATACACGCCATCCATTTTGTTCAGAACATCAATCGCCCTGATTCTGGCCTGCACATCAGCAGCGTCATCTTCGGCAATTTTACTTAGCACTAGAGCGCGTTTATCCAGCCCGATAATCTGCTTTCTGATAGCGTCATCTGCCAGCTCTTTTATGCGCTTCAGAATGTTAACATTTCTTAACAGCCTTGTAGCCTGCTGCGCGGCGGTCCTCTCACTGTACCCGGCAGCTATGGCTGCAGCAGTGCCGTTACCCTCATGCTTGCGGTATTCCAGGCAGAATTTCTCCTGCGCCGGACTGAGTGTTTCCGACGTGGTTTTTTTACCCGCTTTCAGGGTGGATTTTTTACCGGAATTTTTAACAGCTTTTTTGACTGCTTTTTTTACCTCTGCCATAGTGCCTTCACCTCCCTTGTTTTTTGACATAAAAACAGCCCCGACAGAACGCTCCGTCAGGGCCTTTGTTTTTACTTGCTATTTTGCACAATACTATTTTACCACGTCAAAAGCGCCGATTTGTAAAGTACAAAACGGCAATGCTTAAAAAAATTTTATTCCATGCTGCGCTGCTATTATTGCAGCGTCACTTAAAAACTCATTGCGCCAGGCATAGAACGTCTGGCGGCTCACTCCCTGCAGCCCGCTGATAACCTCCGGCTGGACGTGCCTGTTCTCGTAATTGTCATAGTATTTGTGCATGGCGTGGCCAATAGGAGAGTCTTTGTATAAGGCATACGTCTCCCTTATCACCGCCAGCCACTTCTCCGGCTGCTCAATGACAAGCTCATAGCTCCGACGTCCGATGTATACGCTAACCTTTTTCAGCGGCAGTATTCCCTTGAGTGCGTCCTGCTGGGTAGGATTAGGCTTCAGCTCGTCCTTCAGCCCATGCGGATGCCTGCAGGCACGTGCTTCATCCACGGCCATCTGAATTTTTTTGTGATACTTAAAGCGTGTCTCTGCGACGCGCTGCCAGTGCTTTACCAGCAATCTTATTCCCCCTTTCCGTGCTTATAGCAGCAGCGGATATACTTCTTCTTGCGCCTGTCCGTTTTTTTGCTTGTATATAACTACCGAGGCAGATTCCGCCGCTGATATAAACACCTACCTGCGTAGTCTTTTTGTTTTCAATGGTTTCCCGCCACCTAGTGCCAGGCAACGGTAATACTGATACGGATATCCGGTAATCTCGCTGACGTCCTGGACGATAGTATCCTGCAGCACATAAAAACCTTTGGGTGCAGACGGCGTCTCACGCCAGCTGTCAGCCTTGACTTTCTCAATCTTACACTCCGGCTGCTCAAGGTTACGGCTCGTAACATAACGTCTGGCAAACACTCTGCGTTCCGGATCGTTGTAGGTCTTGTTGGTCTGCTTGATAAGATAGCTGGCCAGCCTGTCATAATCTCCGCTGCCGTCCAGCTCCGTTGCATGGATACGTCCATGCGGCCACATATCGCCAAGCTCCTGCAGCTTCAGCCCGCTATGGATAACAACATGAAAATGCATAGAGCGCTTACCGTATTCAGCTACAGCCACATATTTGAAATTTGAGCCGCGACGCTTGCATTTCTGTTTCACGTTGCGGCAGAATTTCTGAATATCTTTTTTTGCCTCCTGCGGACTGGTTGCTCTTTTATCCGGAGCATAGGTCAATACACAATGCAGGTCGCCTTTGCCAAAATTAGTATTAAGCAGACGGCGAAGATTCTTGTAGCTGTTGCGTTCGTTTACCTTAGCCATAGCTTCCGGAGTAGGATTGCTTTGCGGAGCACGTACTGTCATCTTTCCCTTGTAGCGGAAGGTCTGGTATTTTTCTACTTCGATGCATTTACCACATCTCCATGTCCGTTTTACATACATTCTTCCGCTCCATTCTGCCTAAGTTATTTTGGCTGTTATTTTTTCCGGCACTGATATGCCACTCAACTAATATGCTTTATCAAGCTTTGGGCAGGTATTTCACCTGCCCAATTTCTACTATTATATATGGTTATTTTTTGTCTTGCAGAAGCGTGGCAGCTTCCGTGCTTCCAGAAAGCACTTGTCACGCAGGCTTCTGTGTTTGCTCAGGTAGCTTCTGAGCTTTCTTTTTCTCGTGCAGGCCAGATGCTGAGCATACCTGATTCTTCTGGTAGTCAGCAGGCGATATACGATATAGTCTATTTCCAAGCAGCATAGCTTCTGATTTGCGTTCACGTCACCGGCTCCTTCCAATTGATGTGCATTCCATATTGTTCGATGTACTCAAGATATTGTTCGGTGCTTTTGTCTTCGCCCAGCATCTCAAGGCCACGGCCATAAAGCTCCGTGAATTTCTCAATCCTTGTATTGCGTACATGGATTTCTCCATAGTTCTCCATTAGTATCTTGCAGCAGACTGCCAGTATCTGATGAGTGAAGTATTTGGCATAATACGGTATCATCTTATCGCGTTCTGCCTGCATACCTGCTTCATAGCCAGCCTGGTAGATAGCATTATAGCCGGCCTTGCTGATACCAAAAGGCTCATTGTCTCCGGCCTTTACCTGCAGGCGCTCTTCGCCGCCCAGCAGATGCAGCTTCTTCTGCTTTCTGCGTTCCATTTTGCGCTGCTGACTCATTTCACTTTACCCTTAACGCGGGAGAATTCATGGCCATCGTATAAATAGCGACCTTCCATACCATCTATAACTACCCAATCAGGTTTGATTTTGTTCTGTCTCAGCCAGTCGCACAGCGTTTTATTAAGCTTGTCTTCAAGATTTTCTCTTTCAACAGCCATGTCTTCACCTGTCAACGTATCAATATGTCTTTCGGAATATTCTCCGCCTTCATCCGCTGCCTGGTCAACAAAGTTATCCATAAGGTCTTCAACATCAATAAGTGGTTGCCAGCTTGCTTCTTTGCAAATGAGTACATCCACAGTGTCTCCTGTGCTCAAGTCGCAGTACTTCAGCGCTTCATCAAGTGCTTCTTCGGGAGTATCGCACATGCAACAATTATCGGAGTCCCAGAGTACATCAGCAATATAGTAAGCAGGCATATTCAGAAAGTCTGCCGTGTCTATTGCTTTAGTGAGCTCTGCCCTTGCCTGTTCCAGATAATAAATCTCGCCGCTGCACTGCCAGTCATTGATGGCCAGCTGCGCTCTGTTTACGCAGACCATTATTGTTCTTTCACTATCGTTCATCGTCTTTTCCTCCTACCAGCGCCAATGCGCATACCATAACGATAATTGTAATAGCCAAGTTGATTGTAAATTAATCTATTGCCGTGTCCATTTTTAAGCTCCTTTAATCTGCTGAAATACTTCATGCTGGCCAGTTGCCAGAAGCTTTTCTTCGCTGCTCATCTGATAGCCAAGAGCAACGAGCCAATGATACAGCGCCTCAAGTCTTGGATTGATTTTATATGTAGGATATCCAAAGCGGCTATTGTTGGCATAATCTTCTTTTTCACTGTCACCGAACAATTTGTAGATAACATTCGCGCATTGCTGGATATCAAAGTAACCATCGAAGACCAGCTTGACTGCTTTCTCGTCTTGCTTGGGATCAAAGTATTTGCTATCTATCCCAGCTTCTTTGTCTACGCTGCCCAATCCCATGTACGTGACTCCCTGTAATACCGCCACGCTATAGGCTCCCATCAGCACGAGCTCATGCTGTTTAGTGGTAGCTTTAAAGTTTTCCATAAATGCTTTGCGCAGCTCATAATGTGTTGCAGCCATAGCATCGACTTTAAACCATGCTTCCTTGATACGTTTTTCTTTTTCAATCTCCTTTGCGCTTTTTTCTCTAGCCTTGCCTTTTTTTCTTTGAAAAATGTCTTGACAAAGGGGTACGGTTTATACACCCCAGCTGTTTTCTTGGGAATTTTTTCTTTTGTTACCTCATACTCATAGAGGTCCAAATTGCCAATGCGTCTATATTTGCTGCTGTATTTATTGGCAGTATCCGGGAATTTTTTAATGCCAAGACGTTCCATATCTGCCAGGAACACCGGCATAGTAGCATCAAGCTTTTCTTTATCCATAGCACGCTTTACCGCCAAAGCAAAATCATTTGTGCCAATCTTCTCCATTGCTTCGTTTCTGGCTTCCATGTTTTTGATTTTTGCCAGCGCGTCAAACTCTTTCAGGCTAAGCTGGCGGGTAGAGCTTAGCTCCTTCAGCTTGTTCTGGTCCAGCTTAGCGATTTCCAAGCGCCGTCTGATGGTGCGTTTACTGAAGCCGCTCTGCTGGGAGATATCTTCGATATCCATACCAAAGTCCAGAAGCTGCTGGAAGCCTTGAGCCTGCTCATAAACTGTCAGGTCGCTACGCTGCATATTCTCCAGCAGCATAATCTGCAGCTGCTGCGTCTCTGTCAAGCCTCTTACGATAGCGCACGGCACTTCCTGCAGCCCGGCACGCTTTGCAGCTTCCAGGCGACGGTGGCCAATAACCACCATATACTTGGGCTCTTCACCCGGTACAGCTTCGTTGACCGGGATTACGGTAAGGTTCTGGTAGATGCCATTCTCTTTAATGCTCGCTGTCAGTTCTTCCAGATTGCCCAGGTCTTTTCTTGGGTTCTGCGGATGCGGGATAAGACATTCTACCGGCATATTTACTACAGCCATTTTCATTCAACTCCTTTTATTCTTCTTCGTCGGGATAACCGCCATTCTCATAGGCGTCTTGCGCCTCATCTATTGTTGGCTGTTCACGCTTGCAGTGATACGCATAGTCAAAGGCTTCCTTCTTTATGAGGAACATAACATCAGCTTCTCGCGGCGTTAACTGTTGCAAAGGAAACGGTTCATCCGTGTATCTCTTGCTATGATCTACGGCATTCTCATAAAACTTTTGCGTCACTACCTGCAGCGGCTGCTTGCAGTTCTTGAAGCCCAGCAGCAGCGCCACCAGCTGCATGCCTCTGCCAAAGTTTTTGCTTGTCAGAAAGTTTACCTTGGTAACCATAATGCCAAGCTCTTCGCCGTCTTCGTTGGCCAGCGGAAACTCCAACAGTCTACGTGCTATTTCAGGCAGCTCCATCCAGGCACGCATGAAATCTTCGTGTGGTTTATCAATGCGGCTGATTATACTCGCTTCCTCATGTGAGTTAAGCGGAGTAACGGTATAACTTACCTTGATGTTGCCGCCTTTGTATTCAACAAATTTGACGTCATAATCCATTTTTTTGCCTCCTTGTTATCATCACTCTTATATGCTAAAATAGGGATGTATGGATGCTGGTAACTTCATACATCCCCATGCCGTCTGCGCTTTTTGCAGGCGGCTTTTTTATTTTGTTTCGACCGGTACATGCAGGCGCACATTGATTTTTTCCCCGAGATATACCCAGCCGTCTTTCTTGTTGTTATCCTTGCAGACATAAAAAGCAATTTCGCGCCAGTCGCGCTTATCGCCGTATTCATCTTTTAATCTGCAGCAGATTCCTTCCAAAGTGTCTCCTTCTTCCAATACATGGTAAGGTACAACAATCTCGGTAACTTCCTGGCCTTTAACCATCTGATAAGCTGCACTTACCATTCTTGCGGGCCCGTAATCTAGCAAGCATATTACGGCAAGCAGTAAGCTGCTTAAGGTCAGCAGCCTCAGTTTCCGCAGTTTCCTTCTTCTCATTCTTCACAGCTCCTTTCCCAAAGCGGCGGACTATTCTCAGATAGTCTTCACGCAGCAGGTCGATAAATGTTTCTTGCCCCTCATCAGTCATCAGCTTACCGGCGATAAAGCAGGGGCCGAATATAACGTCTACGATATTGCCATTATTGTTCAGCAGAGGGAACAAAGCGTCATTGTGATATTTGTTCTTGCCGTCCTCATTACATATCAGCGTATATTCAGGGCTGCTGCCTTTGTCTTCCAGCGGTACGATCTGTATCTTACCGCCCACCAGCTTCTGCATATTGGCCAAAGTCAGCTCAACGCGTACAGCCTTTACCGGTTTGCCTGGACGATACCAGACAACAGTTTTTTCATTGGCCATTTTTATATCTCTCCTTAAAGATGAAGCGCAGTGCATAGACAGTGCTAGCCTTCATTCTTTCATCAGCTTCACGTGCCAGCTGTGCCCGGCGTTCACGCATCAGGCGCTCGTATTTCATGCTGGCTTCATGCTCTCTGATTGCTGCGTTAGGCTTGTATTTTTTGCAACGCTTCGCATGGTCAATAATCTTATCTTCCAGTTCAGCACGCGTCATGCGCTTTGCTTTGCACATTTCTTTTCACCCTCTTTATCGCACAAGCCCTGCTTGCGCCCGATTTCCAAGGCCCACTTTGCAAACATATTCACTGCGTAGTCGCTCAGTTCGCCTTCGTTTTCGACTACAATGGTGTAGTCTTCAGGTCTGTTCATAACACTTCGCCCCTTATGCCGTTTTGTTTTCCTGCTTGTCTTCCGCAAGAATAATCATCGCCGTTTGCAGGCCCTTCAGAAAAATGGCGGCTGCTTTCAGGCCATCAATATCAGCCTTTCCCATATCCTCCACTTTTTTGATGGTTTCTTTTTGCTTGTCAGTTACAATAATCATTGTGTTACCCTCCTTTAACTATAAATGCTTTGCAGATATTCTTTAATCTGTGCTCTGACTGCATTACTGTTTTTGCCAAAATGGCGTTCAGCGTGGCAGTCATAACAGAGTGTTACGCCTTTGGAAATTTCATCACTCTTCATTGCCCCGCAAGGTTCATGATGGAACTTCTCGTTAGGGTCCACGTACTTACCGCAGATAATGCAGCAATTGTTGTCCCGCTCGTGGATAGCGGTGTTCAGTTTGCGCAGCTTCTCGCCGTACAGTTTTACCTTTTTGGTTTTCATCATCATCATGGCTTTTACTCGCTTTCCTTCAGCGCCGCATCTGCCTGCTCGCATTCCTTGCAAGCCTGCCCGAATTGAGCCTCTACCACCTTATAGACCTTTTTGTAGGTTTCAGCTCTTTCTTGCCAAAACTCAACATCTTTATCCATGCCATACTTTGCACATTTCAGCGCATTGCTCTCTGCGGTCATAACCTTAGTCAGCAGAGCAGCGACAATAGTTGAAATCTCATCATAGCTAAGCTCAAGTTTCATGTTAAATCCTCTTTTCTTCGCTTCACTCCTTTGATTGGCGGTATCGCCATAAGCTCTATCCTCCGAAATTCTTCACTCATCACCTTCACCTGCCTTTCTTATTTTCTTTTTTAGATTTTTTATTTTCCCTTTATGAATATAATATACTTTCATCATCCTTTTGTCAACTTTATTTTATCTTTTTTAGAAGTTTTTTTCTTGATTTTTCTGTCTATCCTGCTATAATGGAATAAAGCGAGGTGATTATATGGCTGAAATAAACGAACGAATAAAAGTGCTACGTGAACATCTAGGACTAACACAAACAGCCTTAGCAAAAAAAATTAATCGTGCCCCAAACACAATCAATCAATACGAAAAAGGCAAAAACATTCCTGATCGTACCATTCTCGACATTTGCAATGCTTTCAATGCTAATGAATTGTGGTTGCGTACCGGAAGCGGCGAAATGTTCCGTCAGGAAACTAATGTGGATGTTGAGCTGGCGCACCAGGTTGGACGGCTTATCAAGTCGGACGATGACTTCACAAAACGTCTGGTTCTGGAATATCTCAAACTGCCACCAGAACTTAAAACTGCTTTTGAAGAGTTTGTCGACAAGCTTTATCAAGAACACAAAAAAGAGTAAAAGAAAAAGCCCTGAGCGTTAATGCTCAGGGCTTTTCTTGTGCAAAAAAATAAGCGGCAACTTTCGTTACCGCTGCACCGCTATTCATCTGATATAAGTTCGGTTATGAAGGCATATATAACTTCCAATATATGCTCGTCTTCAATTTTGATGATAGTAGCTAAAATCAATTCCTGCATGATGCGTCCTCCTTCCATGAGGTCCGCGTCTTCAAATCACATTTTTATTGTAGCAGAATCTTGTGTCATAAATTTGCGCTATTTGTAAATTTTAATTGATTTTATTTGCATTTAGTGTTATTATGGTGTCAACAGAAGGAGGTGGTGAAGATGCTGATCGGAGATAGATTAAAGCGTCTGCGTCAGAAAAATCACATGACCCAGCCAGAGGTCAGCCGAATGACTGGTATACAGACACCATTATATCAACGATATGAAACGGGCAAGGTACTCAATATACCATATGATAAAATAGAGACTTTAGCCAAAATCTTCGGCGTATCGCCTGCGTACATCGTGGGTTGGGGTCCAGATGAGGCCCCCGAAATCGTTAATAGCTTTAATAAACTAAGCGTAAAAAATCAGCAAGCAGTACTGCAGTTAGTACGTGCGCTTGCAGAGTAAACTGAACTTGACTTTTCACCTAAAAAAGCAGTAACAACTTTACTTTTAGAAGTCAAGCTGTTACTGCTTTTTGTGTACAAAAGTCAAGCAAGCTATTCGCCTAGCCATCTTTTAGCTCGGCGAAAACCTTTTTCTTCTGCTTCTGCAACAGTCATAGCATAACATTCGCCTTTGCCGCTGATTTTAACTTTATCGTATTGCTGGTCAAATGGCAGATGATAAATCTTTTCGCCAGATGTTTTATTGATGTTGCATTTAATGATGGGGTAATCGCCAAGGCTCTTATTTTCTACAACACTTATATTGAGCGATGAAGCAAACTCTGCAGCTGTTTCGGATAATGTCGTTGAGGTTACAAACACCGGCTCTATTGTCCGTTTTTCTAAAGCAGTAAAGAAATCATAGAATGTTGCCCTTGGATGCTGTTCGAGAAAATATTTTAAGGTTGTACCAAATAGCTGGTTGATATGGTTTTCGTGTATCGTCTTTTTCTTAGACCAATATTTACATTGAACAACTAATGTTTTGCCATCCTTATGGCAAAGCAGATCGCGTCCTCTGTCTTCAAAGCCATCTATTATGCCTCGATACTCTACAACGTATCCTTTGGCTTCGTATTGATAGCCGACGTATCTTTCATAGTCACGTCCAATTTCAGCGTTAGTTTTAGCACGTTTTTTATATCGCTCTAAAGCTAACTGATATTTTTCCTGACTCGTAAGCTGGGTAAATTCATCTTTGGAAAGCCAGAAGCTGGCAGCATCCTCGTTATTGTCAAAATCTGTATTACCAGTTTTATTCAGCTCTGAATCAAGATAATCGTCATCGACTTCCGCAAGCCAAGGGACAATTTGCTCATAATATTTGACGCGGTACTCTGCTTCTTTGAGCTTAATGTTTAACTCAGATTTTTCACGTCGTATTTCATTGACAATATTTGAAGCCTTTATCGCTGGTCGTTCTTTATAAAGCAAATATTCTTCCCTAATTTTATCTTTTTGATATTCTATGTCTGCAAAACATTTTGCTAAAACAGGAATCTCTTTAACCTTGGTAAGCAGCGTAGCTTCCTTGTTGGCAAGTCGTGCTTCACATTCGGCTAACTGTTGCTTCTCTTGCTCTCGTTCCTGGGCAAGTCGTGCTTCACGTTCAGCTAACTGTTGCTTCTCTTGCTTCAAGTCATTCAATGCCAGATTAAACTCACTAATAACATTAGCTTTTGTACTGTTATAGTCACTAAATAAATTTGCTTTTTTATCTTTATATTCATTTATGATGTTATTTTTTAACTCATAATATTCCTTGACGACTTTTATTTTTTCTTGCTTCGATAGTTCTTCAACCTCAGCTAATTTTGCTTGTAGATCATCATTATGTGATTTGAGTTCATTTATACTATTAGCATAATCTTGTAGATATTTTTTTCTCATTTCGCTAACATCTGCAATTCTTGCAAACTCTTTTTCTATATTATCATTAGCTAGTTTTAGTCGTTCTGTAATTTTCTTCTCATCTGACAATTCATTAAACAAATCATCTACTTCTTTTCTCCATCTAAGTATTTCTAAATCTTTATTTTTAGCTATATTTTTATAGTAGTATGCTGTTGCGATAGCTATAACAGCTACTGCTAATAAAATTATTAATGTATCACCCATATTTTACACCTCAATAATTTTAAAAGGAGATGACTCTATGCAAAGAGCAGTTATCTACGCGCGCTTCTCTTCCGACATGCAACGCGAGGAAAGTATCGACGCGCAAGTCCGCGCCTGCAAAACGTATGCAAAAAACAAAGGTTATATCGTCGTCGACACGTACGCCGACGAAGCTAAAAGCGGGCGCGAAATAACAAAGCGCGACGCTTACAACAAGATGATGGCCGATGCTATGGAAGACAAATTCGACGTAATAATCTTCCATAAGATTGACCGCAATTCCAGAAACGAGCTAAATTATTTTACATTCAAAGATAAGCTCGAACGTCTGGGCATAAGCTATGAATATGCCGCTCAACCCATTGATACTGTTTCTCCTGAAGGCCAGGTAATGGAAACTATTATGGTTGGTATGTCTGCCTATTATTCCCGCAACCTCGCAAAAGAAACAAAGAAGGGGCTGAACGAGAACGCCTACAAGGCACTCTTTAATGGAGGTTGTCCACCTCTTGGGTATAAAATTGTGGATAAGAAATACGTCATTGACGAAAACGAAGCTGCTGCTGTGCGCCTTATTTTTGAGCTATACCTTGCAGGCAAAGGGTATGCTGAAATCTGCCGCGCGCTGGATAGCAAAGGCTTCACCACCAAAAGCGGCAAGCCGTTCGGTAAAAACAGTCTGTATGATATTCTCGGCAACGAAAAATATATAGGCACATATACATTCAACAAAATTCCGAAAGGTAAAGGGAAACGTAATATGCACTCTCAAAAAAGGCCAGATGATTATATCTCTATCGAAGATGCCCTGCCAGCAATTATCAGCAAAGAAGACTTCTTCATCGTACAAGCAAAACGCGAACGCAACCGCTGCCACGCCGCCAAATATACGGCCAAACATGATTACCTGCTTTCCGGTAAAGTATTCTGCGGGGAGTGTGGAAGTGCTATGGTTGGTCATCGTGTGCGCCAGCGTTATTATTATTATGGCTGCACGCGCAAAGAACAGACTCCTACGTCAAAGTGTCAGCAACGCATGATCCGTGCCGAAGTATTAGAGCACTGGGTAATGCAGATATTAGAGCGCGTTGTCTTTACTGTGTCCGGTATGCGCAGGATAGCCGATGCCATCGCCAAAGGCTACCAAGAAGAAGAATCCCGACATGCTGCAGAACAAGAAGCTCTTGCAAAACGTAAAGCCGCTGCCGAAAAGAAATTGAACAATATCTATAAAATTTTTGAAGAAGGCGAAGCAGACGAGTTTGACCGCCAACGGCTGAACCAGATTAAGGTGGAGCTGAGAGAAATCAATAAATCTATTTATGAAGCTTCTGTGAAATCCGTAGAAAGTCTGGATAATAAAAAAATAGTCGCCTTTTTGACGACTATTAAAAGTGAAATTTTTGTGAAGAACAATATAGACTATGCCAGACGTGCGATAGACCTCCTCGTAACTAATGTAACTGTTACTGGAACTGTGATAAAAGTTACACTCTCTACACAAAATGTTTGCGCATATCTGGTGCCGCGGACTCGGACACAGCCGAGCGCATATAATTTTAGTATATCAATAGATACTAAAGCTGCATAAATACTAATCGTTCATATAGCGCTTATTTTACAAAAGGCTGCCACATTATCGTGTCAGTCTTTTTTTGTTATTATACTATCTGCGCTAACCACATGTCAAGCACTTTGCCTTCCGACGCGTCTGGATCGTTCATGTAAGCTTTTGCTACACGGATATACATATTAATGTCATTACCGTAAATTTCGGAGTAGTCGGAGTGCAACATATTCATAACGTAATACCAATCAGCTTTATGTTTGATTCCCTGTTGCTCTGCAAGTTGACTAGTCTGTTCATATGTCCAGTACTCGCCGTGCGTGCCGTCCACATTCTTCATCTTTGCAACAGCCTTTTTCGCCAAGCACTCGTCAAAGTGTGGACAGTATACAGCGCAGTGCATCTTGTACATGGTGTCCCAGTAAAGCCGTGGGCAGTGCATCCGCAGTTCGTCCAGTGCGTCGCAGACAATATCTGTCAGCTCCTGCTCTTTAACGTCGCTGCCCTGCGCCTCTTCCAAGTAATGTTTAAACCTCTTGTGCATGATAGTTCACCTCACGCCATCTTTGTAACTACCATAGTTGCGCTAACCACAGTACCTGCTACATCAATCTGCGCACTGATTGTAGCGGGAACGCCGCAGCACGGGATATAAATATCGGCCGCGGTGGTCAAGCTTACAGCGCTGCCTGCCGCCGTTGGTACCGCAGCAGGAGTCTTGCCAGGCATAACGACGCCGCCTTTCAGTAGATTCATGGTAACCAATCCAGCCGCCGTCGGTGCAATCGTGGCTTGCAGGTCAACATGATACAGTCCAGGTTGCCTTAAGGTTACAACCTTGCCGGTGGAATAGTCGATACTCACACCAGTATTGGTATTGATAATATCAAAATTGATAAGGCCGTCAGCTAAAATTGCTTGATTAGTAGCAGCCACATCAAGGCTAGATTTATAATGACAGTTATTAGGATTCTTTAACATCTTCGTTCCCTTCTTTCTTTTCGTTGACGTCAACGACTTGATACTTCGTTTTTACCGTGTGCAGTACGTTCCGCACTACTTGCTGGCCGTCTGCGGTAAAGCCTAGCCAGCCTATGCCTATACCAATAAGCAAGCTAACAAGATTAGATTCGTCCCGTTTCATATCGCTATACCTCCGAACGTATAAGAAGAAAGGGGACAGATTACTCCGTCCCCTGTGCCGCCGTTAGGATGGAATTACATAGCAGTTGGGCAGCCCTGCAACTGAGCAATACTTTGCACGCCAAGGCCATTTAAGATAGCCTGCGGCGGGCAGCATACACCGACACCAGTAACCTCCGGCTTCTTCAGCATCTGGCAATTAATATTGCCGATAGCTGCTGCAAGAGCGTTCAGTTTAGCATCCAGGTTAGCTGCAAGAGTCATGCGCTCAATGGTAGCATCCTTCTGCATGAGCTTCAGATTAGATTCGTTCTGCATAGCCAGTGCGTTAATTTTCAAATCAAAGATTTTCTCGCCCTGTTGTGCATCCCACTGTGCCCTCATCTGTGCGCTCAGTGCGTCACGGGTATTGCGTGCCTCGTCGATAATGCGGTAGTTAGGGT
>ERZ779820.1148-NODE-1148-length-16834-cov-9.372370_pt1 | contig 16834 bp, 18 predicted proteins | sample MGYA00511563_ERZ779820 | MGnify/ENA primary metagenome ERZ779820 (study PRJEB29588, sample SAMEA1964852) | human gut metagenome | biome: human gut; feature: human-associated habitat; material: faeces | place: Denmark | collected 2008/2010 ...
ACGGCCAGGAATGCCCCAAAGAAGCCTGCCGCCAAAACCTCCGTAAAAAACAGAGCCTCGTGAAGAAACCTCACTTCGTCTTTCAGCGCAGCGTTTTTTCTTTCAGCTGCCCGGAGCGGGTGCTCCGGGACTGTATCTCTCTTTCTCATTCGTCACACACCTTTCTACAGATTTCCTCGCTCACCTCATCTGAACTGGTTAATATCGAATACATGGTCCTCGCTCCTTCGTACCGGACCAGGGCCCGGACAAACAGCGGGGCTGTCGACTTATCAGCTCTCCACTTTGCATGGAGCCGGTCTTTTTCCGCTTTCAGTGATTTCAGATATTGTTCTGCCCGTTCCAGGTTGGCTCCGGTGATAAACGGCTCCTGTTTCCGAATGGCCGGGGCCGGAATGATCGGAATTCTGAAAAATCCCCTTAAAAACACACTTTTTCCTCCTGCATAGTTTTATTTCGCAGATCCAGAAGTTTCAGAATCAGTTCCCCAGAACGGTTCCAGGGCTCTTTCTTTAGATAGATGACTGTTCTGACACTTACTCCCAGATAGTTTGCGATATCCTTATCTGTCCAGCCCTTCCGGGCCTTAATCTCGTTGATCCAATCTTTTGGCCAATACCACCAATCTGGTGGCCTAAGTACCTGCCTTGCCATAGTTTTTCCTCCCTTCAGCAGCTCCTCAGCATTTTCTCAGTTAAGGATACTTAACCAATATCTTCACCAGAAGCTCTGCCGTGCCCTGTTTCGCAGAGCTTTTGGTGATTTCATATTCTTCTACATTATGGATTCTCTTCTCATCAAGGCTTAACTCAAATCCATTTGAGCCTTCTTTAATTGTCAAATGATGTATTGCTCTCACCTATCTTTCTTTTATACGTTTGGCATCTTCTTACATTTTGTGTTACAATTTCCTTATATAAAAAATGAAAATCAGAGGAAAACATGGTCGATATTAGTAAACCTCAATACAAAATGCTCGTTAAAATACATAAAAGGAATCAGCTTCCTTACGAAAGCCTTTCAGAAGAAGAAAAAGATATTTGCTCTTATCTTCTGGCGCACAATTTGATCTGCGTGATAAAACAATTAGATAAATCTTCTGCTCCTTCCATGCAGCTTCCCGCAGTCAAAATTAAATCCGTCCAAATCACGCAAGCTGGTATGGCTCAGATTTATACGTTTAAATCCACTTTTTATAAATGGTGGATTCCTGTTGTTATTTCCATAATTGCACTAATACTGTCAGCAATAGGATTGCTGTGGCAGCTACTAAGCTTATGATCGACACTATCATTGGTAAATCAGGATACCTCATAAAGAGAGGAAGTCCCTCTCCATAACTTTCCTTTAATTCCTTATGGAGAATTCTTCGTTCTTTTCCATAGGAGGCTTTTTGTACATCATCCATTATTTCGGAATACGTCCGTTTTTTTCTTACGTCTTTTCCCATATCCTTCTCACCTCCTGGATGTTGTGAAGTTTTTAGGGAATTTCATTTAATTCACAACAATCCAATCATCTCTCATAAGTTCTTTGGCAGTCGGCTGCCAACCATATTTTGACGGCTGGCTGCCATCCCAGTTCATCACAATACAATTTCCCTTTTCGTTTGTCGGTTTTATTTTAGCCACTCCGTCAAACTCAGGAATCGTGATAAAACCATCCATACTAACAGCTTTTTTCACCGCTTCATGGATATACATTTCTCTCACCTCCCTACTTCAGTAGCTCCTCGATAGTCACTCCCAGATAATCAGCTACCTTCTGAACCTTCCGGATCCCCGGCTCGCTTTCGTTCCACTTACTCACGCTACGATTAGAAAAACCAAGTTCTTTTTCCAATCTCCAAACAGATATTCCTTTTTCATCGCAGATGCGTTTTACATTGTCAAAAAGCACTCTTTGTTCTCCTTTCTTACATTCTTTTACAAGAAAATATTCTCCTTTATATATTGACAATACAGAGAAAATATTCTATTATATCAATAGGCAATATGAATATATTCTCATAGCAGTCTTTTTAATTTGGCGATTATCGGCTGTTTGTATTTGTCACGAGATTTTTTTCTCCTTACATCCTTTACTATACGAGAATATTTTCTTTTTGTCAATAGATTTTCGAGATTTTTTTCTCGTATATGGAAAGGAGTTTTACTATGACTCTTAAAGACCGAGTCAAAACCCTCGCTCAGGAACGAGGAATAAGTCTTCCTACATTAGAAGCTGAACTGGGTTTCGGGAACAGCACTATTGTGAAATGGGATAAATCAACACCTAATGCTGACAAGCTAAATGCTGTTGCAAAATATTTTGGTGTTACTATGGACTATCTATTGAATGGTATCAATAACACCAAATTAACAGAAAAGGATGAACGTGATATCGCGAAGGATCTGGATCGAATCATGGGAGAGATTCAGAAGGGGGACGATGGCCCATTGTATTACAATGGCACAGAAATCGATCAGGCGTCCTTGAGCCTGCTCCAGAACGCGATTGAATACGCCCTCCGGGAAACAAAGAAAGAAAATAAAGAAAAATATAATCCGCACAAAAATAAAAAGTAGGTGTTGAGATTTGGAAATCATAGATCATAAAATCCGGAGATTGATACGCTATTACGTGCGCCTGACAGGGACACGGGATCCGGTTGCTATCGCAAGAGCCGCAGGTATTCCGATTGTAATCCTTCCTCTGGGAGAGATTGCCGGAACCTATATGCTCCTAAAAAGAAAGCGGTGGATTTTTATAAATGAAAATATCCCTACCGACAGTCCGCTTTTCCGTGTTGTGGTAGCTCACGAACTGGGCCACGCCCTGTTGCATCGAAAAGAGAACTGCGCCTTTTTAAATCACAAGACATTACTCTTAACAACTGGTATCGAGCGGGAAGCAAATCAGTTCGCAGCCGAGTTACTTATTGATGAGGGAATATTGGAAGAATATGCCGGATACACTCAGGATGACTTCTGCCGGTGTACTGGATATCCGAAAGAATTGATTGAACTACGATTAAAACAGCCTTTGGCGTTTTAATAAAATTTATTTTTAGGGAGGACAAACATATGAAAAAGAAGGAAAATCAACTCCAAACCGATTCTGCTCCAGAAAAGAAGGGCAAAAAGAAATCTGGCTGCCTTGTTGTTGTAGCTGCAGCCGTAATAATTGGAGCTATTGCTACTGCTGGAGGAAATTCTTCATCAGATTCCAAAACAGCCTCTTCTGTCGCATCTTTGGAGGGAGCGGAAACAGAAATCATGCAGGAATCTACTACAGAACCTGTATCCGTTCCTGAACCCAATACTTCCGACATGGTGGACTACATAGCAAAAGAAGCTAAAGCGTCAGCAAATGTCGGAAGCACTGAAGAGAAAAGAGAGGAGGCTATCTCATTTATTCAGGACAACTATCCAAATTATTTTATAGATAATGAAACAATGGAAAAAACTATGTACTATGGATATTATCTTGAATATGCCTACTCAAAAAATGGTCCAGAAAATATCTACGCAAACTTAGGCATTGATACTTACCAGGCTGTCAAAGGTGTGTATCGTAATGTGGATAAAGTAGAAGATGACATCGTTCAAGAAAATCTAAGACAAATTGAAGAATGGCTATCGAAATTATAGCAGAAAAGATAGTTTTTCCTATTTTATAGAAAAACTTTTAATTATTCCTAAGCATTTTCGTGGTATTGCGAAAATGGTCTACTTTGACAATATAATATACTTACCAGGGCAGCCGAACAGGCGGCAGCTCTCTATCCGTTCCGAGTCTTGCGGAAGGAGGAGATGCTTTATGAGTACATATGAGGAATTGCAGTTAATTGTATCTGTAGCATTACTGATCGTTGCAATACTGACATATACACATAAAAAATAGCCGTCCTGCTCTTGGCCGAGGAGACGACTATTTTTTAGATCTTTGATTCGCCGGGACGGGTAGCGTGCACCTACCTGTCGGCTGTCTTGTTAAGTATATTATATGTCAAAGAAATTTATTTGTCAAATGTGAGTAGAATAAAACAGAGGACGGAGCAGGCAGCCGTCACGCCCTTGTGGTTTTAAAAGAGATGTGTGAGTTCCACTCTACCTGTTTTATTATTAAAATTTACTGTTAATATGCCATATAGTTAAAAGGAGGTTCCCATGTTACTCAAAAAAGAACTTTATACGTCCGACGATTACTGGAATCTTCCAGAAGGTGAACGGGCCGAACTAATCAACGGCCAGTTTTATGCGATGGCTCCGCCCAGCCGGATTCATCAAAAATTGTGTTTTCAGCTTTCCAAGCAAATTGATAACTACATTGTTTCGCAAAAAGGAAACTGCGAGGTTTACCCTGCTCCCTTCGCCGTCAATCTGGATGCGGAGAATAAGAACTGGGTGGAGCCGGATATTTCCGTTATCTGTGATAAAACGAAGCTGACAGACCGTGGCTGCTCTGGAGCTCCGGATCTGATTGTTGAAATCGTATCTCCTTCCAGCCGGAAAATGGATTACGCACGGAAAGTAGGTATTTACATGGACGCCGGTGTTCGGGAATACTGGATCGTAGATCCGGTCAAGGAATGTACGACAAAATACTATTTTGAAGAAGACAGCGCACCTGTCATTGTTCCTTTTTCGGCGGAGCTGAAAGCGGAAATTTATCAGAAGCAGCTCTCCATCTGTATAGCGGGGCTTTTAGAATAGCCCTGCTGTGCGGAACCTGCTTTGACAATATAATATACTTACCAGGGCAGCCGATAGGGCGGCTATGCACCCGTTCCGAGTCTTGCGGAAAGGGGAATGCTTATGAGTACATATGAAGAAATGCAGATTATACTCACCTTTGCTTTGCTAGTTGTTGCAATTCTGAATCTGAAAAATAAGTAAGCCGCCCTGCTCCTTGGCCGGATGGGCGACTTACTAAAGTTGTTATAATTCGCCGGAACGGGAAGTCTTGACCTTCCTATCGGCTGTCTTGTTAAGTATATTATATGCCAAACAAATTTATTTGTCAAATGTGAAAAACCGCCCTGTGTTCTGTCTATAAAAGTCTTTACTCAAAGGAGGTACTTGTCTTGAAGATACATGCAAATGGAACTGAAATATCTGTAGTTTCTGGAAACAGCGCTGACGACTATATTTCTCTCACGGACCTCGCACGCTATAGAAATCCTGACGATCCCGCTGGTGTAGTAGGAAACTGGTTGCGTAACAGAAATACTATTGACTATCTTGGATTGTGGGAAGAAATGTTCAATCCGAACTTTAAACTCCTCGAATTCGAGGAGTTTAGAAAACATGCTGGTGAAAATGCTTTTACTCTTTCTCCTCAAAAATGGATTACTCAAACTAATGCTATCGGACTAACTTCCCGATCTGGCCGTGGCGGTGGCACTTTTGCCCACAAAGATATAGCCTTTGAATTTGCCTCTTGGATTTCACCTGAATTTAAACTTTATGTTATTAAAGACTACCAAAGATTAAAATTAGAAGAATCAAAACGCTTAGAACTTGGCTGGGATACAAAAAGAGAACTTTCAAAAATAAATTATCGTATCCATACTGATGCCATCAAAGAATTTTTAATAACTCCAGAATTGACTAAACAAGAGCAGAACCTTGCATATGCAAATGAAGCAGATTTATTAAATATCGCACTTTTTGGAAAAACAGCTAAGCAATGGCGTCTGGAAACAGGAAATAAAAAGCTGAATATGAGAGATTTTGCTAGTGTAGAGCAGCTTATCGTCTTAGTAAACCTCGAGAGCATGAATGCTGATATGATTCGTCAAGATATCCCAGCTCCAGAAAGACTAAAAAAACTGAGAAGTGTTGCTTACTATCAGATAAATTCGCTAGTCTCAAATAATTCAGCAAAAAAATTAAAGGCAACTATAGAAAATAGACTTAAAGAAAAATAGTTAAAAAACCGCCCCTGGCTGCAACCAGGAACGGCCCAAAACCCGATTGGCGTCGGGTCGCCCTCCGAAGAGAACATTACGTATCAAAAATATTGTATCATCTTCGGAGGCAGTCTGCAAGAGGAACACTCGTTCTCTTGTGGCTGTTATTTTTGTACCCATTTTACAGTCAGGCTCTATGAAAAGAGCCGGAAAGGAATACTATGGAGAAGAAAAAACCGAAGAAAAAGAAAAATGCTCTGCCATCCGGAAGCTACCGGGTGCAGGCGCTGGACTATGTAGATGCTGACGGGAAACGGCATTATAGGAGTTTTACCGCGCCCAGCAAAAAAGAAGCACAGATGTTGGCCGAGGAGTGGAAGCTGAATAAGAAAAAGGGTATTAAAGAATCGATTGATTTGACAGTTTCTGAAGCGGTAGAACGGTATCTGAACGTAAAGGAAGCTGTTTTAAGCCCCTCCACTATGAGAGGGTATGATGGACTCAAACGATGTTATTTTAGCGGCTCTTTTGGCCACATATCGCTTCGAGAATTGGATAGCACTGCTACCCAGATGTGGATCTCTGACATGGTAAAAAAGGGACTCTCTCCGAAGACAGTAAGAAACGCTTACGGGCTTCTGGCTGCCTCACTGGATATGTTTGCTCCAGATCTCCGTCTAAGGGTGCAGATGCCGGCCCGAAAAAGGCCAGAGCTTTACTGCCCCAATGACAGCGATATCAAAACACTGCTTGAATGTATCGAAGGTACTGAATTGGAGCTGGCTGTCCTTCTCGCAGCTTTTGGTCCATTGAGAAGAGGTGAAATCTGTGCTCTGACTGATAAGGACATCAAAGGAAATACCATTACCGTAAATAAGTCAATGGTGGAGGGACCTGATTGTGTATGGTCCATAAAGCAGCCAAAAACCTATGGCAGCTACCGAACTTTGGAATTACCTGACTTTGTCATTGCAAAGTTACGCGGAAAAAAAGGAAAAATTTTTGAGTCTACGCCTGACCAGATAAGCAACAGTTTCAAAAAGGCAATTTTAAAGGCCAAACTGCCTCACTTTCGCTTTCACGATTTAAGACACTACTCAGCGTCCATCATGCACGCCATCGGCGTTCCGGATCAGTATATCCTCCAGCGCGGCGGATGGACTTCTGACAACATTATGAAATCAGTGTACCGGAATACCATTGATTTGGAAACAGTTCGGCAGACAAAAAAGATTAATCAGCACTTTGAGAAAATAAAAAACGTGTGATTTTCGTGTTGCATTCGTGTTGCATAAAGCATGAAAAAGGGCCTCTTTTTAGTGCAATAGCATTTCTCCCAAAACATAGAAAAACCCTTGTAAATAAAGGAAAAATCCCATATTTACAAGGGTTCATCGTGAGTGGACCAGACGGGAGTCGAACCCGTGTCCAAGAACCAATTCCCTGTTCTTCTACTATCATAGTCCGTTCTTTTTCATTCCCTCCATCCTGCGGAAACGAACATCCTCAGAACTTCAGTAGCCCCTGATACGCCTGACGATCCGGTGCCCTCCCGTCATCGTTTCTCACATGGTCGATGCCAGATTCTTAAGGTGTGAGTGCCCTAAGGCTGACAACTGCTGCAATTAAGCAGCAAGTGCTAATTTTCTATCGTTAGCGTTTAATTTTAATTTTGCCATTTAACGCATCGCATGCGGATAGCTTCACCAGCTGCATAGCCCCTGTCGAAACCGGTACTGGCCCTTATGCACTGTCGTTTTATTTTAACACTGTTTCAGTTTTATGTCAAATCTTTTGTAAAGCCTCCTCCTGTTTAAGCCCGAGGAAAAATTTTCGGTGACTTTAAGTGGAACAAGAAAATTTTTCCTCGCGGGCCCATTTTCAGTGACTTTAAGTGTAACAGGAAAATTTTTCCTCGCGGGCCTATTTTTACATATTCTTTGCCTTAAAGCTTCTCTCCATTTCCCGCTTTGCATCCTTCTTAGCGATGTCGTCGCGCTTGTCGTAGAGCTTCTTGCCCCGCGCCAGGCCAATCTCCACCTTCACAAGGCTTCCCTTAAAGTAGACCTGAAGAGGAACCAGGGTGAATCCCTTCTCCTTTATTTTTGACAAAAGCTTATCGATTTCTCTGCGGTGCATCAGAAGCTTTCTCTGTCTCAGCGGATCCTTATTAAAGATATTTCCCTTCTCATAGGGGCTGATATGCATGCCGTAGATGTATACCTGGCCGTTCTCAATCCGCACAAACGCCTCCTTAATGCTGCATTTGCCCATGCGGATGGACTTTACCTCAGTCCCGTAAAGCTCGATGCCCGTCTCGTACTTGTCGTCAATAAAATAATCATGGTATGCCTTTTTATTATTGGCCACTAATTTAAAGTTATTCGTTCCCATTCTGTTCCTCCTCATGTTTTATTCCGAACGCCTAAAACTCTTTGGCCGGAATAAAGTCGATAGTCTTTGAAAAACGGTCGCAGCCTGTCAGCTGCACCCGGATTGTCTGACCTAATTTATACGTTTTTCCCGTCATCTCGCCGGAAAGCTCGTACCGTTCCTCCAAAAATACATAGTAATCGTCCCTGAGCTCACTGATATGGACGAGTCCTTCCACTGTATTTGGAAGTTCCACGTAGAAGCCCCAGCTGGTGACGCCGGAAATAACGCCTTCAAATTCCTGACCGATAAACCGTTCCATGTACTGAACCTTTTTCAGCTTATCCGTCTCCCGCTCCGCCTCGTCGGCCCGTCTCTCCAGAGCTGAGGTCTGTACTGCCACCTGCGGCAGAATTTTTTCATAATGGGAAATCCGTTTTCCCGTCAGACCGCCGTGGAGAGATTCCTTAATGATCCGATGAATCTGCAGATCCGGGTATCTCCTGATAGGAGATGTAAAATGTGTATAATATCTGGCCGCCAGGCCAAAATGTCCTGTGTTTTCTGTTGTGTATTTCGCCTGCTTCATAGAGCGCAGCGTCAGGCGGCTGATCAGAAGCTCCTCCGGCGTCCCTTCCACCTTGTCAAGCAGCTTCTGGATCTCCTTGGGGTACACCTGTCCGCCGGGCATCCTTAACACATAGCCAAAGTTGTTGATAAAGGTTCCCAGACGTTTCATCCGATCCTCATCCGGCTTGTCGTGGGTCCGGTAGAGGAAGGGCAGCTCCTGCCAGAAATAGTCCTCCGCCACCGTCTCATTGGCCAGAAGCATGAAATCCTCGATAATTCTGGTGGCTGCGTTTCTCTCGTAAGCCTTAATTTCCAAAGGTTTTCCCTTCTCATCCAGCACAATTTTGCTTTCCGGGAAATCAAAGTCAATGGATCCCCTTGCATGGCGTTTTTTCCGAAGAATGTCCGCCAGCTCCTTCATCAGAAGAAACATCTCTGCAAACTCAGCGTATTCCGCCGTCACCTGAGGATCGTGATCCGTCACAATGGCATTCACCGCCGTGTAGGTCATCCTGCGATTCGAGCGGATGACCGTCTCGGCAATCTCATGGCCCGTCACATTTCCCTGACTGTCAATCTCCATCAGGCAGCTGAGGGCCAGCCGATCCTCCCCCTCGTTGAGAGAACAGATGCCGTTGGAAAGCTTGTGGGGAAGCATGGGAATCACACGATCCACCAGATACACGCTGGTTCCACGCTTGAAGGCTTCTTCATCCAGCGGCGTGTGCTCCTGCACATAATGGCTGACGTCCGCAATGTGGACGCCCAGAAGATACCCGTCCCCGGCCCGCTCAATGCTGATGGCGTCGTCCAAATCCTTGGCCTCCTCGCCGTCTATGGTAACGGTCGGCAGATCTCTGAGATCCTTCCTTCCGGCCCAGCTGTCCTTCTTCACCTCATCGGGAATCTGCTTCAGCTGGTTCTTTACCGCCCCGGGAAAATCCTCCGGAAGATTGTAGGCCCTGACAATAGACAGAATATCTACTCCCGGATCGTGGATATGTCCCAGAATCTCCGTGATAACGCCTTCCGGCTTCTTCCCTTTCTTCTCTCCAAAGTCCCTGATTTTCACCATGACCTTGTGGCCGCTGACTGCGCCCTGCGAACATCCCTGGGGGATAAAAATATCCTTTGATATTCTCTGATTGTCTGGAATAACGAAGCCGTATCCCTTTCCTTTTTCATAGGTTCCCACCAGCGTCTCATTGGCGTGCTCCAGAATCCGCACAACCGTGCCTTCCGGACGGCCTCCTCTTCTCTCACTGTCAATGACAATCTGCACCCGATCTCCGTGAAGAGCTCCTCCCGTCCTGTCGGCCGGAATAAAGACGTCCTCCTCCTGCCCCTCAATAGCCACAAAGCCAAAGCCTCTGGCATTGCCGGAAAATACTCCCACCAGGGCGAAGGCCTCTGCTTTTCCGAACTTACCCTTTTTCGATACGCTGATTTTTCCCTCTGCCAGAAGGAGATTCAGCACCTGCTTTAATTCCTCCCGCTGTTCCTTGGGAACGTTCAGCAGAATCGCCAGCTCCTTCAGCTTCATCGGCACATAGGCCTCCTCGTTCATCAGAGAGACCAGCATGGCCTTTCTCTGTTCTAAAAGCTCTGCCTCTGCCCCGCTGTATTCTAATCCTTTTTTCTGCTTTCTATCTTCTTTTCCCACTGTTTTTCTCCAGATATTCCTGTTTTGCCTGCAGGATGCGCATCCCGCAGGCTGTTTTGACCTGCTTTACTAGGATTTCGCATTTTACCGGTTTCATGCGTTTCCTGGTGCTGTAAAATCTTTCGTTTTCCGCCCTGATACGTTCTCTGCGGATTAAAAAAAGACACCCCTGCTGCCAAGAGTGTCTTTTGAATCAGTTAAAATACCTTTAAGTTAAGCACAAGAGCCAGGATCAGCCAGAGAATCGCTCCGTACTTCGTAAGCTTCTCCAGTTTTCCCTCCATGGAACGGCTCTTGTTTCTTCCCCAGTAGCTGTCAGCCATACCGTTAATGGTACCGGACAAACCTGCCGACTTGCCCTCCTGAAGCAATACTACAACTGTCAAAAATACACATATAGCAACAAATACAAAGGTAAGGATCCCTCGTAACATCTTTTGCACCTCCTATAGTCAAACAAGTTTATCCTATCATACTTTTCCCAGAAATACAAGCTTTTTTCAACAGTCTTTCGTTCTCTGGCCCTAAAGGGCTATTGCTGCCCCGTTTTCAGGCAGAACGCCCGCTGTCCTTCAAACAGGCAGAAAACGGACACAGCCATGGCCCCCAGCTCTGCCGCCGGAACGGCCAGCCACACTCCCTTAACCCCCAGAACGTCTGGCAGAATCGTTAAAAACAGCACAATCAGGCCAAAGGTCCTGAGAAAAGAAATAAGCGCCGAAGTTTTTCCATCTGAGAGGGCAGTAAAGGCCGCAGACGCGAAAATATTCACTCCGCAAAACAGAAAGCTGAGTGAAAAAACGGGAAATCCTTCTGCCGCAATTTCATAGACCGGCGTTCCGGCTGGTGAAAAGGCGGCGATCAGCGCCGGCCCAGATATCATGGATGCTGTAAATATAAAAGCAGACACAGCCACAATAAAAGTCAGGCATATTTTCATCATCCGTTTCAGCTGTCTGTGGTTCTGCGCGCCGAAATTATAGCTGAGCACAGGGGACACGCCCATGGAAAATCCAATGTACAGAGCAGTCAAAAGAAACTGAGAGTAGATCATGATGGTGACGGCGGCCACTCCGTCCTCTCCCGACAGCTCCATCATAACCCGATTGAACAAAAAGGTGGTGACAGCTGCGGCCGCCTGGCTGATCAGCTCAGAACATCCATTGGCGCAGCTTTCAGCCAATACGCCGACGTGAAAGGACGGCTTTCTGAACCGGAGTCCTCCCCTGTCTCTCAGAAAAAAGGCGGCGCCGGCGGCTGTGGAGATGAGATAGCCAATTCCTGTGCCCAGGGCAGATCCGGCGATTCCCATGTGAAGCTTTCCCACAAACATAAGGTCAAGCAGCACATTGGCCGCTCCGGATCCCACAGAAAGAGCCATGCCAAGTCCAGGTCGTCCCGCTGTAATCATCCAATTTTGAAACATTACCTGCAGAATGCCTGCAGGGGTAAACAGTAAAAGCACAGACAAATATGCCTGGCAGTAGGGAAACAGGAGGGAACCCGATCCCAGACCGCGTATGATTTCGCCGCAGAACAAGGTTCCTGCGCCTGCTATGAGGCTTCCAAGAGCCACCCCAAAACACAGAAGAAGGGTAAACTCTCTCGAAGCCTCCTCCCCTCTTCCCTCTCCAAGCGTCCGGCCAATCACAGCGCCTCCTCCCATGGCAAGCATAGATCCAAGGCCCACAATCAGATTGATCACCGGAGTCACTATGTTGACAGCAGACAGGGCGTCTGTGCTGACAAAACGCGAAACCACTATCGTGTCCCCTATGGTATACAGCCCCATAAAAACCATAGTTACCATGGTAGGAAAGGCAAATTCAGCAGAGAAACTGCTGTAAAGTCCTGCCCCAGCGGCTGGTTCTGATCACAGCTCATGCTTCCCGCCCTCCAGCTTCTCTTTCTGCAGTACAAACCTCTGGGTCGGATAGCCGAATTCCACCAGCAGCTCTCTTTCTGCAAATCCCAGACGCTTTAAGCCGTCCCGATGGCCTGTATCGGCTCTGTCGCCTTCCCGGAAGGTAGTCACGGTCAGCTCCCTCCCCTCCTCCAGCTGGGAAAATGCCTTTCTCAGAAAAGCCTGTACGATTTTCGTCTTCCTGTACTGGGGATGCACTCCCAGGAAATCAATGCTGCCCGTCTCTTTTGTAATTCCCATCACCCCATCCGCCGTCTCCCGGTCCTTCAAGATAAAAGCCTGCCCCTGCCTGACGCATTCTCTCAGCCACTGCAGATGCTGCGTCTCATCCAGGCATGGAAAGCCGTCCACCGCCAGTCTGACAAGATCCATCCAGGCAGGAATATCTTCCTCAGAGGCAGGACGGATCCTCTGTTCCATATCCTCTATCCCGCCAAATTCCACAGCTTCTCTATTTAAACAGTACCGAAGCTGCAGCGGGTAAAATTCCCGCTCTTCCCGGTACTGCCCCGGCGCCTTTTTATACATTGCCTTAAAGCTGTCTGCAAACGCCTGCTGGCTTTCATAGCCTGCCAGAAAGGCAATCTCCACAATTGGTTTCTCAGAAAAGACCAGCAGCTTGGCGGCCTCCGTCAGCTGTCTGCGCTTCACATAATCGTGCACTGTCAGGCCCGTTGTCTGCGTAAAAATCCGGTGAAGATAATACTTGGAATAATGGACCGCCTCCGCCACCAGCTCTAAATTCAGCTTTTCCGATAAATGCCCTTCGATGTAATCAATGGCTGCCTCTGTCTTCTCAACCCTGTGTTTCATCGCCGTCTCCTCCTTTCCCACCCAGTATAGCAGGAGACGGCTGTTTCGTTTTCATAATTCTTGCTCACAAATTTTTTCCTAGGCCGCCGCATTGGCGTTGATGGTATCTATCACTCGTTTGATTCCCAGCCACACGCTCATATCAGTGAATATCTCAACCACGCTTCCCCGATCGGTGAACGGCGGTTCCTGAAGCACAGAAAAATCCTTCATCATTCCATTGCGGACAATGTATTCCACAATCTGATTCACAAAGTAAATCTGCCGGCTGTCCAGATTCGCATCCGTCAAATAGGCTGAAAACGCCTCCTTGGCGGCGTTCATATCCAGGCCTACGATCTCGCGGACAAATTCCCCCAGAGGTTTCGCGCCAAATTCCTGCTCATAGTCCTGCTTCGTGCCGACCTCATGCCACAGAGTCTCTTCCAACGCCTCTATATCCGACTGAGTCAAAGGCTGATTCGTCTTTAACTTGGCAATCGCAGGATTGTCCTGGTGCTGCCTGATATAATGCTCCGCCTTGGCCTTATAATTTTTCAGCTCGTCATTTTCCAGCTCTGATTCCTTCCACTCCATGGAAAGAAGCTCGTCTGCAAAATTCGTCGTATATTTGACTTTTTCTGAAGAAACATACTTCATCAGATCACGGAGCTTTTCCCTGATTTCCTCAAATTCATTGATTCCGGCAGCTTCAACATAATCGGTGTGCAGAATCTTATTGATCAAATCAGACTGAGCCTGAATCTCAGGAATATTGGACATGCCTGCAATTCCAGCCACTTTTCTGTTAAGATCTGTCCGGGCCTTCGAATACTTCTTTCCAACCAGATAAGCCAGCTCAATCCCATACATAAGCGCGTCAAACCGAACGGCGTTTACCTCGTCCCCGTCCGGCTGGATCAAAGGCGCCACTTCCTCCCTGACAAGCAGAGTGTCCTCATAGGTAAGGGCATGATAGCCGGACGGTTCCGAATACAGCTCCACATACTTCAGATGCTGGCGCACAGCAAAGCTGTCCCTCGGCAGTTCCCTCACCTTCCCGCTCATCTGATCCACCAGCGCTTTCCGGTATGCAGTCAGCCGGTCCGTCTGATATTCCATATCCTGAAGCTTATAGGAAATTTCAAACTGCAGATTAAAAATCGCCCCCTGAAGGGGAATTGTATTTGCTGCAGCTTTTCCTTTATTCATTCGGAAAAAATCAAAGTTTCCGCAAAAATCAAAAATATAGAATTTCTGCTTATCTTCTCCGTCCAACAGACCAGGACAGAGTCTTGTGCCACGCCCAATCATCTGCCAGAATTTCGCCTTGCTCATAACCTTTTTGAAAAATACCAGGTTCAGAACCTCCGGCACGTCGATTCCCGTATCCAGCATATCCACGGAAATGGCAATCTGGGGCAGCTTTTTCGGATCAGAAAATTCATCAATGGCACTCTGGGCATAGGTCATATAGTTGTCGATTACTTTCGCATAGTCTGGAAGGCTGGGGTACTCTCTATGGAACACTTCCAGAATCTTCTCTGCATGATCGTGATTTCTGGCAAAAATAATCGTCTTTCCAAGCTTCTGGCCATAATCAATTTTTATTCCGTCTGTCATCAGGATATTTAAAACCTGTTTGATTGTGTCCTCATTGAAAATCCACGAGTTGAGAGCTGAAGAGCCAATAGATTCCGGCAGATTTCCCTGTCCTCCTCCAAAGGTCGCCTCATAAGCCTCCTTATCCTCCTCTGACAGCTCGTCGTATACGATTCCCTGCTCCATGAACTTAAGCTTGGATTCCACAGAGACGTAGTCCACCAGATATCCGTCCTTTACCGCCTGGGCCAGATCGTATCCATAGGTGGGGACGCCGTTCTCCAGTTCAAAGATCTCATATGTATTTTTATCAATTTCATCCTTCGGCGTAGCTGTAAGCCCCACCAGCGGAGCGTCAAAATAAGAAAAGATATCCCTGTACTTGTTATAGATGGACCTGTGAGCCTCGTCACATATCACAAGGTCAAAATGGCCGCAGGTAAATAATTTCCCTTCACTGTCGCTGACTGTATCGATGCAGTTCATCATGGTCTGGTACGTGGAGAACACACAGTGAGCATTGTAATTGTCCTTCTCCTCCACCAGATTCGTGCACGATAAGCTGGGCAGCAGATTCACAAAGCTTCGCTTCGCCTGAGTGACAAGGGAATTTCTGTCGGCAAGGAACAGGATATTCTTTACCCAGCCGGCCTTCAGAAGGCAGTCGCACAGCGCAATCACTGTTCTCGTCTTTCCGGAACCTGTGGCCATTACAAGCAGCGCTTTCCTACGGTTCTTTTCATCGAAGCTTCTGCAGACTGCCTTAATGGCAGCTTCCTGGTAGTACCGCCCGGCAATATTCTTATCCACTGTGACATGCTCCAGGCTTGTCCGCATGGCCAATAAGTTAAACCACTTCTCCAGGTCTCTCTTGGAATAGATGACCGCGCATGGTCTCTCCGGATACTGCCCGTCGATAATATGCGTCTCGAATCCGTTAGTCAGGAAAATAACGGGCCTTCTCTTATATTTCTGCTCCAGCAGATCGGCGTAAAGCTTCGCCTGTTGCCTTCCCCTGGAAACGTCCGCGCAGGTCCGCTTCGCCTCAATCACCGCAAGAGGACGGTGCATATCATCGTACAGGACGTAATCCGCAAAGCCGATTCCAGACTGATTCGGCATTCCATGAAGCTCCACTTCATTGAGCCAGTCCTTTCCCTCCGTCCAGCCTGCCTCCATCAGCATGGCGTCGATGTATAGCTTCCTTGTCTTATACTCTGATAAATCAAGCGGCTTGGGAACATAGGCCTGCTGCTGTTCCTGCCTGCGGGCAGATAATTCTTCTTTCAGCGAAGCATTTTCCGCCATTAATTTCTGTAAATCCAGCTCCTGCTTCGCAGACTTCTCCTGTTCTCGTTCCAGTTCTGCTTTTACGGCGCTGGCTGCCGCTTTCGATTCCCTCGCCTTCTCAATCCGGGAAGTGATGACAGTTTTGTCAAAGGAGCGTTCTTCATACTGCTCGGAATAACAGCAGGCAACAAAGTCCAGATAGATAAACAGGTTCTCCAGGCAGAGCATGGCCTCGTCTCTTCCCAGCTTCTTATTGCTGTGGGCTACATTGTTGCCGCATCTCCTGATGTAGTCCATGCGCTTCCACAGATCAGGCCCCACAATATCCCTGTATTCCTCGGCATTCATCAGGCTCTGCAGATTATCCTGGTAGGGCATTTCCAGATCCGAATCCACAGAATACATCCATTTTACAGCAAACTCCATGGCCCGGCGGCTATTGATTATGCTGGCCTCCGGATCCATGAGAATAATCCTCTCCGCAGATATGGCGACGTCTGCAAATCTGGAAAATTTTGGTTCCTGTTTTAAATAATCAAAATTAGTGATCATAGAGCGCCTCCCTCCTTTTGTAGTTCTTGCATATTGATACGAGTTTTTGCAAATGTTCTGTTAGTTTGAATAATTTTTAAAAAATCAACATCGCAGCGGCCTGAAGGTTTTAGTGAATTTTGATTTGTCTACAACTTTGACAAAGTCTGCAAACTGGTTTTGGAGTTCGAGT
>ERZ779820.1150-NODE-1150-length-16825-cov-2.937806_pt1 | contig 16825 bp, 15 predicted proteins | sample MGYA00511563_ERZ779820 | MGnify/ENA primary metagenome ERZ779820 (study PRJEB29588, sample SAMEA1964852) | human gut metagenome | biome: human gut; feature: human-associated habitat; material: faeces | place: Denmark | collected 2008/2010 ...
CCCGCTTATCGTACAATTTCTTACCTTTCGCAAGTCCAACTTCCACTTTTACAAGACTTCCGTTGAAGTACACCTGGAGGGGAACCACTGTATTTCCCTTTTCCTTCATCTTGCCGAAAATCTTGTCAATTTCCTTTTTATGGAGCAGAAGCTTTCTCGGTCTCAGCGGATCTTTATTAAAGATATTTCCCTTTTCATAAGGAGAAACATGCATTCCATAAATAAACATCTCACCGTTTTCGATCCGGATAAACGCTTCCTTGATACTGCACTGTCCCATGCGGAGGGATTTGACCTCTGTTCCATGCAGTACGATTCCCGCCTCATATTTTTCCAGAATAAAATAATCGTGATATGCTTTTTTATTGTTGGCGATCAATTTGCCTTCTTTTTTTGCCATCGCACTTTCCTCTCTTCTTCCCGTTAAACTCTACTCGTTTTCTTCGCAAAACTCAAAATCAATCGTTCTCTGCAGCCGGTCTGCACCAAGGACACGCACACGGACTCTCTGTCCCAATTTATAGACATTACGGAAATGCTCTCCCACCAGTTCATACTGCTCTTCCCGGTACTCATAGTGATCGTCCTTCATATTCACCACATGAACAAGACCTTCGATCGTATTCGGTAATTCCACGTAGGCTCCCCATTTTGTAATACCGGAGATCACACCTTCGAATTCCTCTCCGATTCGCTCCTGCATATATTCTACTTTCTTTAATTTTACGGTCTCACGTTCAGCCTCTTCTGCTCTGCGCTCCATCTCACTGGACTGTGTTGCCACCTCCGGCAGAATCTTTTCATAATGTGCCATCCTGTCATCACTTAGTCTGCCGCGCAGATTCTCCTTAATGATCCTGTGGATCTGAAGATCCGGATACCGCCGGATCGGAGACGTAAAATGTGTATAATACTGCGCCGCCAGACCGAAGTGCCCTGCATTTTCCGGTGTATAGCGCGCCTGCTTCATGGAACGCAGCGCCAGTCTGCTGATCAGAGCCTCCTGTGGAGTTCCCTCCACTTTTTCCAGCAGCTTCTGGATTTCTTTCGGGCGGATTTCATTTCCCATATGGATGTGATATCCGAAATTATTGATAAACGTACTCAGTTTTTTTACCTTATCTTCTTCTGGCGCCTCATGAGTACGATATAAAAACGGAATCTCTCTCCAGAAATACTCTTCTGCCACTGTTTCATTTGCCGCGAGCATAAAGTCCTCGATCATCTTCGTTGCCACATTTCGCTCATATGGTTTCAATTCCACTGGTCTTCCCTGTTCATCCAGAATCATCTTCGTCTCAGGAAAATCAAAGTCGATTGCGCCTCTCTTTTTCCTGCGTTCCCGAAGCAGCCCTGAAACTTCTGCCATCTGTTCAAACATCGGAACCAGCTTTTCGTATTTTTGTCTCTCCTGCTCATCCTGCGCTTCCAGAATTTTTGCAACACTCGTATAAGACATTCTCTGGTCCACCCGGATCACCGTCTCTGCGATCACATGATCCACAATCTCACCTTTTTTGTCAACAGTCATGATACAGCTTAGCGCAAGCCTGTTCTCTCCTGCGTTTAAAGAACAGATTCCATTCGAAAGCTTATGAGGCAGCATCGGAATCACCCGATCTGCCAGATACACGCTGGTCCCGCGTTTCAGCGCCTCCCGATCCAGTGCACTTTTTTCCTGCACATAGTTAGTCACATCTGCAATATGCACCCCCAGCTTCCATCCGTTCTCCACTTCTGTCAGAGAAACAGCGTCATCCAGATCCTTTGCATCCTCTCCGTCAATGGTCACCATCTGCCAGTCTCTTAAATCCATGCGCCCTGCCATATCCGCTTCACTGACATCTTTTCCGACACGTTCCGCCTGATTTAGCACTTTCTCCGGAAATTCCACCGGCATATCATAGCCTTTCACAATGGACATGATATCTGTTCCCGGATCATTGATGTGCCCGATGATCTCCACGACTTTTCCCTCCGGCTTCATATTTTCCCCGCCGTAGGACGTCAGTTCTACCACTACCTTGTGTCCGGTCATCGCTCCTTTTTCTTTGCCTGCCGGAATATAAATATCCTTCAAAAATCTCTGATTATCCGGTCGTACAAATCCAAAACTTTTGCTCTTCTCATACAAACCGATCACTTTTGTTGTTCCATGAGATACCACACGCACAATCTTTCCTTCTTTTCGTCTTCCCTCCGGTGACTTGGTGATCAGAAATTCCACTTCATCTCCCTGAAATGCACCGTTGATATTCTCTTCCGGAATAAAAACATCCTCTTCATCTTCCCTGAGCACAAATCCGAAGCCGCGAAGATTCGCCTGAAATATTCCTTTTAAATACTGAGGCTGTCCTTTTACATATTTTCCTTTCTTGGAAACATAAATCTTACCGTCAGCCTCAAGCGCCTCCAATACCTCTTTCAATTCGTGTCTCTGCTCTCTTGGAATCTGCAGAAGCATGGCAATCTCCTTCAGCTTCATCGGTACATAAAGATCGTCACAGATCAGATCATAGATCACCTTTTTGCGTTTCTCAAATGTATGTTCCATTCGTTCACCTTCTTTCATACTTAGTAGTTCCTTTTTTTATATCCTCTATTCGACTTCCGTCAATTTTTCATAAAAGAAAAACACCCTATTTTTGCATAGAGTGTTTTATCGCTTTCTCTTAGTTAAATACTTTCAGATTCAGCACTGCTGCAAGTACTAAAAATAAAATAGCAAGAAACTTGGTAGACTTCACAAGAGCGCCTTCCATAGAACGACCTTTATTCTGTCCCCAATAAGAATCTGCCGCACCACTGATCGTTCCAAGTCCTGCGGATTTTCCTTCCTGAAGAAGAATAATTGCTGACAACGCAATACAATCTATTACAAAAATAATCATTAACACAATTTTTAAAATATCCATACGTTCACACCTCCTGTGGATAACCTTTTATAGTCTAACACAAAACCTGCAATTCTGCAATAGATTTACGTGATAAAAATGGCGGATGAAACCAATTATTTCATCCACCATCTCATTTTTTCAGGCTTTTACAATCCTGTTTATTTTTTCTTTCTTCTGATAATCACTACTGCGCCGACAGCTGCTACTGCTGCCACCAGAAGTACTGCCCACATGATCACATTGGCATTGTCTCCTGTCTGCACACTCTGAGAGTGGGAACCGGATGTACTTCCATTGTTATGACTTCCGCTGTTGCTGCTTCCACCATTGTTTCCTGTATTGTTGTTTCCGCTGTTATTGCTTCCGCCATTGTTATTGTTTCCACTGTTGTTGTCGTTTCCACCATTGTTATCATTTCCGTTGTGATCGTCGTCCGGATCCGGGTTTGGATTTGGATCCGGATCCGCTTTTTCTCCTCTGACCAGAACTTTCACATCAGCTTTGGCTGTTGCTCCGTTTGTATCCGTTACCTGAATGGTCACAATCACATCCGTATCGTTTTCCGGTGTTGTTACCTTTCCATCCAGTCCGATGATTCCTTCCGGATTCACTGCCACGATCTCGATCTTACTTCCTTCCGGAACTTCCGGCAGAACCAGTCTTTCTGTTCCTGCTTTCACTTCTGATGGAATCTTATGGTTTGCCAGAATGTCATCTAAGATTTCCTGTGCACTCGGAACGTGCGGTACTTCCACTGGTTTGAATTCTCCTGTCAGCTCTGTATTTTTCTCTACTGTAAACTGATATTCTGCATCTGTGGATACATATTCGGTCTGTCCTTTTTCTTTCCAGCCCACGAATTCAAATCCTTCTTTGGCTTCTGCCTTCACAGATGCTGTCGCACCCTCTTTATATGTACCGTCTTCTTTATCCATGGAAACTGTTCCCATATTTTCATCGCTGGACTGCACCACAACACGGTAATATGTTTCCGGAACCGGAGCCAGTCTAAACTCGGCACGCAGTACACGGTCTGACTCTGCATGAAATTTGTATTCTGCCTGAGCGCCTTCTACTGGTGTCAGAACTTCTTCTCCATCTGCTTCTGTCACTTCCAGCCACTGGGTAAACTCATATCCATCCTTCGGCTCTGCTTTCACCGTGATCTCAGTTCCCTCTTTGTAGATGTTTCCTTCATTTGCAGGATCCATTGTGACCGTTCCCATCTGCGGATCCGGTGACTCTACATAGATCAGGTAGGAATCCTCTATCTTTTCAAAGTTTGCAGTCAGATCCAGATCCTTTGTCACCTCAAATACATACGGGTTGGACTCACTGATCACGTTTCCTTCTGCATCGGTCCAGTTTACAAAACGGAATCCTTCGTTTGCCACTGCGATAACTTCTGCTTTTTCTCCTTTTTTGTAGCTTCCGTCTGCTGAATCAATGGTTACGGTTCCCATGCTGTTGTCATTGGTTTTGATCGTTACATGGAATTTTTCCTCTTGTGGAGGTGTCACTGTTTCTTCTGTCAGTTTTGCCTGCACCAGCATCCGTGCATTTCCTTCGTCTTCTCCGACATCACCTGCTGTGAAATAATATTCCAGTGCAGAAGCCGGTCCTGTATAGAATACTTTTCCGCTCTCTTTGTCAAATGAAGCAATCTGACTGTTTTCTCCCATCAGAACTTCCGTTCTCTGCAGCTGTTGAGGTGTCAGTACCTCATTTAAATCTGTCCAGTACTTTTCACCGTCATATTTCCGTTTTAACTCGATCGTCTGCGGAGATAACTGTAAATCCAGAGCCTTTCCTGACTCTGTCCATGCCAGATGATTCTCTGCACAATACAATGTTTTCAGGTTTGAAACATCTCCAAACTGCAGCAGTGACAGGTTATTTCCGTTTCCATAAACACGTTCCGGCGCAGCACTGTCCATCTTAAGACTGGTAAGCTGGTTGTTGTTAAAATTTAAGTATGCAATATTTTCTTCTGCCCCGATCAGATTTGTGATCTGGTTGTTTTCCACACTGACCTGTTTTGCTGTTCCGAAACGGAACTCTCCGGATAACTGATTATTTCCTGCAAGAACCGTTTTTAATGCAGTTGCTTCATCCACGATCAGTTCTGTCAGACTGTTATTTGCTGCGTTAAATTCCTCCAATGCTCCCAGACCTGAGAGTGAGATCTGCTGCAGGTTGTTATTCTGACAATGAAGTGTTTTTAAATTTCCAAGTCCTTCTACGAGAAGGCTTTCCATTCCATTACTGTCTGCCTGAAGCACTTCAAGAGCCGCTGCCGGTCTTGCATCCAGTGTATGCAGCTGATTTCCATAACAGCTTAATACTCGCAGTGAAGTCAGGCCTGTCAGATCCAGATCTGTAAGATGATTATTTTCAATTCGTACTTCTTCCAGACTTCCAAGTCCTGTCACATGAAGCTCTGAAAATGTACTGTTTTGAGCATACAGCTTTTTCAGGCTGCTGCATCCTGTCACATCCAGCACGGAAGCCGGATTTCCGTTTACTTTCAAAATCTGCAGAGATGACAGATCTTTTACCGGTGCAAAATCCCCAATCGCATTTTGGCTGACATCCACACGCTGCAAATTCCGGAAATTCTCCACACCTTTTAAATCGGTAATTCCTGCATTCGGCATTGCCAGTTCTTCCACTTCCATGCACTCTGCTTCCGACAGGCTTCCATTTCCATCTTTGTCGCAGGTTCCTGCAAATGTCAGTATCACCTGATCTGGAAACTGTTCTGCAGAAAGTTCAATTTCTCCCGCCGGTGCTGCTTCCGGCACCTCTTCATTCTCTGGTTCTGTCTCCGGCTGTTCAGGAGTTTCCGGTACCTGAGGTGTCTCATTTTCCGGTGTCTTATCCTCTGTTTCTTCTATTGTTTCTACAGCCTGCGCTTTGATCGTATACAGATCGCTGCTCATCGTTCCTAAAATCATTCCGGACATCAGCAGGTACGCAGTTAATTTCTTTATTTTCATCTTTTTTCCTCCTACTATCTACTGTGCCATAGTGACTAATTCCACTGTTTCTGAACGGAGAGATTCAATTCCTCTCTCATTTACTGCAGTTACATAAACCTGATATGTAGTAAGCGGGGTCAGCTCCTGAATCGTCTGATTCATTTCTTTTCCTTCCCATACCATCTTACCATTTGCATACACACGGTATGTACATCCCGGTTCTTCCGCAGCCCAGCTGATATTTGCAGAAGACGAAGATTTGCTGTCAATTCTCACGTCGCTTGGAGCTTTCGGTGTTTCCCAGTTGTCCTGACTCTGCGCTCCGATCAGGTAATACCAGGAACCTGTTCCATACTCTACCCCATCTTTTCTTGCTGCTGCCCGCAGAATTGTATTTTTCTCGACTGTAATCGGTCCTTCATATTTTTTAGCGGACTCAGAAACTTCTTTATTTTTCTCAAATGGCTGACTGCCGTCCAGAGTATAATAAATCTCTGCTCCTTCACCTACTGTCAATGTCACCTGCTGTGCAGAATCATATTGTCCGGAAACAACATCTGCGCTTACCTGAATATCCATTGCCGTAAAGGATACTTCTGCTGCTTCAGATTCATTGCCATATCTGTCCACAGCTTTTACCTGAACTGTATACTCACTGCCGACTTCCAGCGGATCTAAAATCAGTGCAGTCTGTGTAACTTCACGGGAACCAACCTGTTCTCCGCCTTTACTCCAGCTTACTTTGTATTTTTCGACTCCTGTATTATCTACTGACGGAAGGAAACGAATTTCTGCTTCCGATGCCTTCGGAGATACGACTCTCAGATTGCCCGGCACAGTTGGTGCTTCTTCATCTTTGATCACCACATCCCCTGTTTCGCCCATTACTTCCAGCTCTACAACATGGTTTGTATTTCCTTCTGTACTTCCGTTCATATATACGCGGATGTATCCCGCATCAAAATGTTCTCCATCTTTCGGCAATGGTGTTTTTGTGTCCGGATCTAACCAAGATACACCTTCACCATACACTTTCATGTTTTTTCCATCTTTTGTCTCGATGTATTCTTCTTTTTCGCCTTTTGGAAGTTTGTGTGTCTCTCCTTGTGTTCCACTTAAAGATGCCGGCCACTCTCTGTCTGCATCCCGATTTCCGTTCCAAAGCACCAACGTTTTAGTAGGATCAAAGGAACTGTCCGGTGACAGAAGTACGACGGTATCATGATATTTACGCGTTCCATTCCAATACCGATACAGGTTCACTTCCTCGACATGATGTAACCCACCAAGATCTACCTGCAGCCATTGTGCACCTCCGTTATTTCTGCCAGGATCTGAGTAATTATCAGGATTCGTCTTATTTCCATCTACAGCATCGTCTCTTCTGGAAGCTTCACTTGCATCTTCTGAAAAGCTCACATTTTTGCCTCTTGCCAGATTGGTTCTCTCAGATTTGATCGGCTCATCTTCTATTTTCTGTGCATTCTCATCATATACAAACTCCAGGCCTGTGATAGAAAGATCAACCCATCCATTTGTCTGGATTGTAATAACTGCTTTTCCTGTTTCTTCGTTAAATTCTACTTTTGGTTCTGTGTACTGCGGCTGTCCGTCTGTGTCCGGCTGTTGTCCCTTTACAACCTTCACTTCTGGTTTCTTTGCCAGTTTTGTCAGTTCAAATGTAGTGGTACGCAGTTCATTATCTTCCGGAGAGAGCTTTCCTTCCGGTGCGTTTACCACATTGTACTCATCCATATATTTATACACAGATAATTTTCCATCAATTGTAGCTTGTCCCGGTGAAAAATTACCTGTCCACTTCAAGTTGAATTTATTATCAAAAATAATTTCATCTTTATTTACCCGGTAGTTATTCAACGTGATATCCATCGCTGTTCCGTCTCCGGATTCATTCATGATCATAAATTCGTGAGGCTCCATCTCTACTTTCAGAAGTGCGCTTTCTTCTTCCCCTTCCAGAGGTAAAATTGCATGCTGCTTTTCATTTGTATTAACTTTATTGTTGTAGAGATACCATGTGCCCTCCCATTTGTCAGCAAATGCATTTCCTACATATTCGATCGGATACAGATCTTTGAAATACTTCTGTTTTGCCTGTCCGGACAGATTCTTGTCTTTGACATCCAGTACATTCGGAGGGGTTACGCCCAGTTTGTCTGCTTCCTGAATCAGTTTTTTTGTTACTTCCGCTCTGGTTCCCCATGCCGGAATAACAGGAATAATGCCATAGCGTCCTGTTTCATAAATCTGGAATCCTGTCGGTGTTCCTGATAAACCACTGTAAAAATCAGAACTTACATTTCCGTAGAGGACCGCTTTAGTCTCTTCCATAATTTCTTTTTTGGACGGTGCCGGATGATTGACAATGTAACGGAACAATTCTGTCAGGACATGTGTATTTGCCGGACTGTTCGTGTTGCTTGTTCCATATACGATTTCCGGGAACTCAAAGGTATAGATCACACCGCCGCCCAGATAGGTGCTCATCATTTGCATTCCAAGCAATGCTTCCGGTTCTCCGCAAAGTCTCTGCCAGTTATTATAACTTCCGGCTCCTTGCCAGAGTTTTGAGAACTGTTTGTCCCATGCCCATGTATCGGAAAGCATTCCCCAGCCTCCGGTATATCCTGCCAGCCAGCTTCCCTGGAAGAAACTGCTTGTTTTCAAATCATCCGGTTGATTTGAACTTGTGTTCTTATAAATCAAGTAGAATGCATCTCCGTGTTTTTCCAGTGCCTTTTTCATATTTGCATTGCTGACAATATTCGTCACTGTAGAACCGTGATCCTGATCTGACCATACAAAGAATCCACCGAATCGGTCAGCAATCTCCAGCATCTTAGCGCTTCCTTCGCATGGAGGATGAATACCTGCCCAGAAGTTCTCTGTATTGAACACACCCTGCATATTCGGATACATACGGTACATCAGATCCAACCAGCCGTAATCCATATCCGCTGTAATATTGTACTGTGTTCCTCCATTTTCCGGTGTTGCAGCTGCTGTCAATCCAAGAAGCATAATCGGCGCTCCCTGTTCATAGGCAATCTGCAGCCCATGTTCATGGAATGCCTGCAGATAAGCCTGTCCGATATGATCCGGAGCAAACTGTCTGAGGTTGTTTGTATGTAATAGCAAAACGTTATTCTCTTTCAGATCATCCGGAATCGCATTCCATCTTCCGTCTACTGTGTTAGATCCCTGTAATTCAGGACTTTTTTCCTGTCCGATCTGATAGACATCGTTGGAATACGCTGTTGCGATCATCATTGGGTGTTCATTATCGATCACACGTCTTGGACCATCCTGTGACTGTACATCCTGCTCATTTTCATATCCATAAATACCCAGTTCCATGAATTTTACTGCGGCACCTTTTGGATTCTCTGTATACACTCTGATATAACGTGCTTCTTTTGTCGTTCCAAGCTCTGTGGCCCCAAGTCCATTCTTATTTGCATAATCCATATAGAACCACTGTCCGCCCATCGCTTCTTCGTATGGCTTTGAAACATTCTCCGGCTGTTTCACCCCATCCGGAAGTGTCGGATTTCCTTCATAATAAACGATCTGACCGTCCGATAAATCCTCTTCGTTTCCAATCACAATGGCAGTATTTTTATAAGAAATCTTGGTTCCTTTCAGACGTTTTCCCTGATTTCCATTTCCGATTGTCGCCTGTCCATCATATACCTGTCGTTTCAGGTTGATGACTTCCAACGGATAGGATGCGCCCAAATCCACCTGCACCCACACACCTTTTTCCCCTTCTGCGGTGCTGGTGACTTCTGTTCCTTGCTCCTGATAATTCTCCCAGTTGCTTCCCTCTTTATTTCCCGTAGCATCATGCTGCAGATAATATTTGTCACCATCGGTTAATAAATTCTCATCTTTCAGATTCATATTTTCCCCGACTGTAACTTTGACATCCTTTTCCTCTGCCAGATTGACCAGTGGCGGTGCTTTTTTTGCATCTGCCGCATCTGCACGGACTCCTGTTACCCCAAATGCCGTCAGCACAAGCGCCATGCATGACAGTCCGAGTAATCTGGCTTTGCTCCCTTCTTTTCTGGTTTTCATCCTCATTTTCCTCCTTTTCTTCCACATGAAAGTAAAACCAGAAAATGCTTTATTTTTTTCTGGTTCCTTACATGTCTGGGATTTTCCCGCTTGAATTCTAGAGTACTATACTGTTCCCTCCTTTAATATGGAATATATTTACCAGAAATTGTACTTTCTTTACTATCACAATAGATTTCGCTCATTTATTTTGTCTATTTTTTACATATTACGTTTTCACATCAAATTTTTACGGTAATTTTTCAATCATTTCTGCCAATATTTCTTCATCGAATCCTGATTTTCTGTCCAACGTAGATCATGTTCGGATCTGCAATTCCATTCCATGCTGCCAGTTCCAGATAAGTTGTTGCAAAACGCTTTGCAACCTCTGATAAAGTATCATTTTCCTGCACAACATAATATTCCGCCGGAGCCTCATTTTGACTCAACTGCCTGTTTACTTCCCTTTGAACAGCATCCGGATCGTATCCCATATCACACAGCTTCTTTCTTCGTTCTTCACCGTTTGCATATTTTCCTTGTATCACTTCCCCGGCAACTGCCTCATTATAATTTCCTTCCATCACTGTGATCATTTGTCCTGAAACAGACTCCACGTATCCAATGTGATCAGAATACCCGTCATTTGGCTGTGCCTGACAGTCCCAGTTATACAAAATGATATCTCCTGGCAGTGGCACGATAGTTCCATCTTCAATCCAGATCCCCTTTTCTTTAAAGATTTCGATATGCTTTTCACATCCGCATTCTGTTCCGATCAAGTCCACACATCCCGCCTGGATCGCCGCTGCAGAAACTGCGGTATCACACCACTCATCGGTATACTGCACAGCATATCCCCTTGCCAGCGGCTGATGCGAATTGTACAGATCAATAATCTGCCGGAACTTCCCATTCGCTTCACTGTATCCAATCCATGAACGCATCACGTTCAATACATCCTGAGCGCTTCTTCCCGATGCATTTTCATCATACTTCATTAACTGATACTGCTCGATCAGTTCCATATTTTTCTGCACATAGACGGAACTGGTCGCATACCCATCTGCCCAAATGGTTTCCAGATATCGTCCGGGTTCTGTGATTCCCTTCAGATTTTGATAACGTGGAAGCTGAAGCAGTTCAAAATATCCTTTCACCCCCTCTTCCATATTGTCAAATACCCGGAAATAATCGGAAATCACCATCGCCGTTCCGGCCTCATATTCCTCCCAGGTTGCCAGATTGACAGACTTTCCCTGCCATTTTGTTCCACATTTCAATCCAAAATAATTGTGATAGTCTTTCGCCAGCCTGGATTCTCCCCAGCCGGACTCCAAAATTGCCTGTGCAATGATCGGACTGCATACTTTGATTTCATATGCAGCCGCATATTTCTTTACATATCCTGCAATTTTCTGAATAAATTCCTCTTTCTTCATCGCTCTCCCCTGCTTTCTGTATATTTCTCTGCTTTTCCATTCAAAATATCAATTGCCTGTCTGAGTACTTCTGGAATGGGCATCCCCATCAATCCCGCGTTTTCCAGAATAGACAATGCTTCATTTGCGATAAACGCAATGCACACGGCATCCCTCAGATAATTTGTCCCCATCAAAAGGTCCAGACGGACTGCGATCAAAACAAACAACAGTGTCATTCCTTTTCGGCACAGCCCTTTCCAGCCCGCACGACTCTCCAGTCTGCCATTTTCTGACTTCGGACTTTTCTTAAAAATCACCGGCAGAAGAATCCCGCCTGTGATCCAGTCGATTCCCATAAAAAGAACCAATGTCTGCAGTGCGATATCCCATCCGCCAAATAAAACTGTAACCGCACTCCCAAACATTCCGATCAGACTCGTCACCATTTGCTTCATACCCTTTCACCCCCTTCAATTAAAAAGGCAGAATAGACGGCATTCTTTTCAAAGAATGTTCTACTCTGCCACTCATTTTTCTTTTCCTTTTTTCATTCGATCCGCACTCAAGGATGCTCCCTTGTTTCTGCATAATCGTCTAACACATATCTTGCATATTTTGTTGCCTGACGCTCCATCCCGATCGGGGTTAATTCCAATGCGTTAATCCACTGAAAATAATGTGTCAGTTCATGCCCTATTGTAAGCAAGATTGCCGTCAATGCACTGTCCTTTCCCCATTTGTCACATAAATCTAAATAGTCTCCTGCCGCAACCCGGATATACGGTTCCACTGTATAATCATCTTCCATACTCCAGAATGTCCCATATACCAGATCCCCGTCCATTGCCCGTATTTTCTTTTTATTTTTTATGTAGGCAACAACTCTGAGGGGAAAGAAATATTCTTTTCTCAAAAATGCCGCAAACTCTTTACATGCCCTTCGTACCTCCGGATCTATCCCACTGTCAAACCGAAGTCTGAATCCCGTCCGATGACCCTCTTCCATAAAATCAATGTTCTGTTCCCAGTTTTCTATCGTCCAAATGTGATCCATAATATCTATCCCTTTTTATTTTCTTTCATCAAATACAATTTTTTCAATGATCCTGGAGCGTTTAAAGTAATAGACCGTTGCGACTTTTTTCTCTGCATATTCCACCAGTTCTTTTCCCGATATTACAATTCGAAATTTCTTCGGCTTTTGTCCATATATAGACTGCAACAAAATTTTCCCATACATACAGTTTTTGTCATTACACATTTCAACATCTTGAATTGTATGCTGATGATTCAGACCTATTTCTGTCATTTCACGTATCCACATTCTATCCTTTTCCGAACCTTTACAAAAATCTATCACAAACAGCATCACTTTGATACCATTCCATACTCCCCACATAACAAATCCTACAATCATCATGGCCGTAGTATAATCTGCTGTTGTCTGTAACTCTACTAAATTAGTGGGTAAAAATGAACCAAAGACCCCTATTAAAAACAAACAAGCAATAGTGTTCAATAGAACCGGAACCCAATATGTATTCAGCCATTTCATAATTTTTTATTGATTATATAGATCAAAATCTTCTTATAAGTCGTTGTAAGTGTTTATGGAAAATGTTGGAAATTGCCTAAAATCAAGGCTTTTTCGCACATCTCTGTTTATTGCTTTATATCGCCGCACAAGTTGGTTTTGTAAAGTTGGGCACCATTTTAGCACCACAAATAAGGCAATACACAGAAGCATAGAGCGATGTTATCACACCCACAAAGGCAATTTAGGACAACCTTGTTTCACGCCCTTATGTTACGGCATTAGGGTCTCAATAAGCCTTGCAAGAAAAGGCTTTACAGGAGCTAAAACCGATGAGACAAGGTGTTTATACCCTTCCCCTCGAAACTGCCATTTAACCACGTAACATTTCAAAGAGAAATGCAACTCATTTAGAGAGTCCTCTCTCTTCCATTCCTTTGTTAAAAATTCCATAGCAAGCATAGGAAAAGGATACCCTTTCCTAAAAATACCCCGCGTTTTTGCCTGTTGGGATAATCCCTATCCCTTACAAATTCGGAATTTGCTAATGTATATATCCTAACTTTTTCAGGAAATCAGCATAGCGAACCTTTTGAATAGGTATCATATCAGAGGAATTAACAAAGAGAATATATTCCTTTTCTGGTATCCACCTATATGCAACGGTTTCACCCTCTTGAAGAGATACTCCTGTTTTGTCGCAATCTGTAATACAAAGAAATTGATAATAGATTGTATCACTGGAAATATATCGACCTATTTCCTCTAACGAATTTGCTTCAATGCCAGTTTCTTCAAACAGTTCCCGTTTTGCACAAGTAATTTTGTCCTCACCTTTTAACGCAGAACCGCCAGCAGTTGCTTCATAATATCCTCCGAAATTTGACTTTCTGAAATCCCGTTGCATTAGCAAATAATCGCCGTCTGTATGGCGAACTAAGATTTCACATACCATGTGATATATTCCATTTGGTATTGGCTCTCCGCGAACTAAGTCTATATTTGCCAACGAACCGTCTTCCCAATATCCGTCCCATATTTCCATCTAAGCAACCTCCAAAATTCAGATTTTGTCAATTTTATATTTTACCATTAAGATGTAATTTTTCTACCACTACGATAAATAGCATAGTTATTTGTATTCGTTAATGGTCAAGATGAACGGGCCTTTTGCACTCCACATAATCTGTCAATAAAAAATAAACCTATTTTTATGGCAAAGTATATTACAAATGCAAAGACTATAAGCACTTCTTGTTTTAAGTATTCTAAATCTATTTTAATCATGCACACTAAAATAATTAAGAATAGAATCAAGAACATTACCTGCTTTAATACCACATAACGATATGTATTTGTGAATTTCATATGTCTTCTCCTTACAGCCATTCAGATATTTTCCCTTTTATCGTATCGATAAAGTGCACTTACTTGCTTACCCTTATACTCTATCTTTGTTGCATTTTGTTCTTCAAACATCCACTTAAATGGTTTCATAAATCCCCCTCTTGCCGATATACATCGGAAGTGGCAGTTTCCTCTGTATATCGACAGTTTCTTACTGTTTTACTCTTTATTTTATCTCTTGTATTTTTACAATAATTTCTGTTTCCTCTTCATAATAAACCCGATACCGCTTTCCTTTCTCTATCTGTTCTTCACATAGTTTATTCCAGGCTGGTCCCCATATCTCCAACTTTCTCTTATCTCCTTCCGCTCCCATAAAAGTATATCCTCGATGCCAGGATTCCCAGGCTTTCCCTTCATAGATACAAATATTCTCATTCTGAATTGCCCGTGTATCTTGTATAACTGTGTACAGGCAAGCAATCACAACCGCTATTCCTAATAGCATATCACCTATGTTTCTCTTATTTTTATTCCAGAATTTACTTTGTACTATCATGATAATTCCCACAACTCCAAACACTCCAAAGTATATCATTTCCTGATAGATTCCTATAAAATCATACATGGATCTTCTCCCATTCTATCCCCGTAATTTCTTTTCTTCCGGTTTCTCATCAAATGCAATTCTTTCAATAATTCTGGAACGCCTGAAATAGTAAAATGTCACGATTTTTTGGTCAGCAAATTTTGCCAGTTCTTTCCCTGAGGCCACAATTTGAAATTTCATTGCTTTGTCATTTCGTATTGGCTTCAAAATAATTTTCCCATACACCCAGTTACATTCACTATATTTGGTAACATCTCTGGTTGTTTCTTCACGCCATAATCCTATTTTTTTCATTTCTCGTATACGCATCCTATCTTTTTCTGGTCCTGTATACAAATCGATTATAAATAGTACAACTTTTATTCCTTTCCAGCCTCCCCACATAAGCCCCAACGATGAGATTCCTATATCTAACACAGCCATCGTATGCTTCTCCGCTATATACAAAATAGATAATCCAAAAGACATATCCCATATCGACCACCATATCACTGCGATACACGTCACTAAATTTAACAAAACTGCAAACCAATATGGATTTTTATTCTTCATATTTTCTCATTCCCCTGTATGTTCAACTTTTTACAACATCTTCACCGGTTCATACACCATGCTCCGATTCATACCATACCTTTCGCAATACTGGTAAAATTCTTGTGAAACAATATTGAAAGAAGATGTATGATACCCTCTTTTTTGCTCTGTCAACACATCCCCTGTTTTATAGACATGTGTTTGATCTTTCAAATAATTTTTGTCCAGCACCAACTTCTGTACCGGATTTGGAATTCTTATCATTGCGTTTCCACATTTGGGACAAGATATGATCGGCTTGTTTGCAATTGCTTCCATCGGCAATGTTTCCGCAAAATATAACTGATATAAATCTTTTATCTGCCCTTGGGAAGCATATTTCTTAACTGGCCAGAATTCCAAACCTTGCCAGACACTTCCTAAAATCCTTCTGGTCTTGTCCGAACAAAACAAAAGGTCATCTGCTGCATTCGGCCCACTGAAAAATTGTCTTGTTCCCCACCTTACAGGCTTCGTAACGGATAAATATCCAATCTGCTCCTCATGTCGGTATTCCATTTCTTTCTGAAATGGTCTTTTATAACCGCAGGAGCGTTGAAATGCATACTCATCATATTCCCACTGCACTTTCACGCTTTTGTTCCGAACAAACAACCATTGCGCCTCTTCAATTTCTCCTTGGGAATATTCACAGGTTGTAATCGAATCCAGTCTTGAAACAAATGGAAACTGTTGCTTAAATTTTTCATACACTTTCTGATCTTCATACAACTCAAATAGATACTCCTTATCACTTACTTGAACAGATGTCCCTAGTACTTCAAAAGAATCTTCTGTCTGATAAGGGATTTCATATCGATTCAGAAATCTCAATAAACCAAACTTATTTTTTAAACAATAATAATGCTTAATCCTCATATTGCACCTTTTCGATTTCAAGATCAAAAATCAAATCGTCAAAGTCATCATCCCACTCAATATCGTTGCAATAAAACCGAAACTTATCCTCACCTAATTCTTCTTTGATCATGGCGCAGCCTTCTACGAAACAAGTGATCATATCTGATTTAGGTCTTAAACACCCGTTACTAATTGCAATATCTCCTTCTTCCAAAATGATTTCTAGTTCAAATTCTTTCGGAGCCCAGGTTTCTTCAAAAATAATCTGTGGAAATCTCCTTCTTTCCTTTTTCAAACGTTTTCCATTCCAGAATATTTTCCCCTTAAATCCATCCAAATGTAAAATAATTGACTGTTCATGTTGCGAATTAGTACTTACAAAAGTAAATTTTAGTCGATACTTCCCCTTTTTATCGTATCGATAAAATGAACTTACTTGCTTACCCTTATACTCTATCTCTGTTGCATTTTGTTCTTCAAACATCCACTTAAATGGTTTCATAAATCCCCCTCTT
>ERZ779820.1159-NODE-1159-length-16754-cov-2.949757_pt1 | contig 16754 bp, 14 predicted proteins | sample MGYA00511563_ERZ779820 | MGnify/ENA primary metagenome ERZ779820 (study PRJEB29588, sample SAMEA1964852) | human gut metagenome | biome: human gut; feature: human-associated habitat; material: faeces | place: Denmark | collected 2008/2010 ...
GATCATAGTACCAACTTTGAAATCAATGCTGTCGCCCACACTGAACTGAGTTTTGCTCAATACGCTTGAAAAGGACGTATTCGAAATGTCTGTACGCCAATAAACAGTGGTAGAGGTCGGAACTGTGAACTTATTCACATAACCGCAAGACTTGCAGGTCTGTGTTACAGTGCCGTCAGTTTTTGATGCGTACTTTGTTTCGTAGTCATGACCTGTTTTGACGTCAACCGTCTTTATATCGTCAAGATTTGAAAGGTTCAGGGAGTTGAAGGTCACGTTATTTTTATCGTAAACATACCAAACTGCTCTGCCGTTTTTGATAACAGGCTGGCAATCTGAAAGACTTCCCTCAAAGGTGTGTATACTGCCGTTTACTGTGCCGTCAGCGTTTAGCTTCACACAGCTTACCTTTGTATCTCTGGCCCACAATAGCAAAAAGCTGTTATTATTTATCTTCACAAGCTGTGGAGCAGAAGCTGAAGCTGTACCCTCTGCATAAGAAGTTATCTTATTGAGCTTGTTTGTGGAAAGGTCCTTTGAAACAGCGGAAACGTAGACGTTTCGTGTTTCTGACGTATTGATATAATCAAGGTCAACTGTACTCTGTGCCACGATATAGCTTGATGATGACACATCAAAGCCGCCTATAGCCGCACCTGTATAGTTATAGTGACCGGCGGTATATTCAGGGTATGTTACAACGTCGATATTGCTGACCTTATCAAAATAGCTTGGGAAGAATTTGCCTGTAGTAAAATCAGAATTATACTTCACCAGAACGGCAGAACGTGGATGAGCGTCACCATGGTCGAGGGCGACTATATGGTTGCCGTCGGTTTTTATAAACTGATTGAAGGAGTGGCTAACTTAGCCATAATCAACGTTCATGACGCCGGTATATGAATCAGTGATAGTCATTGAAGGCATATCCACTTCAATGGTAACATTAGACTGATGATTATTGCCGTCGCTTGATTTATACATTTCGTGGCAGGTCCTCACAAGCAGGTGGTCACCGCTATGGGTCATTCTTGCCGAGCCTGCATCGAATGGAACTGTAGTGTTAGCTCCATACAGACCGCAGGACTTTATTTTGTTCCAATTCTTATCATACTTCGTGATACGGAAAACCTCGAGGGAGTCGTTTTGTTTCGGATTTTCCTGACCGCTAAGGACATAATAATTATTGCCGGAGTCATAGAAAGCACCAAAGATCGGCAGTTCATTGTCGATAAGCTTAGTGCTGAGCGGTTCAAAATCAGGGCTGTAATATTCCACAAGGAGCTTGCCCTCGATAGCGCCTGACTGGACACGCATATAATTGCCGTTGTCGCACACTGTCAGGTAAGATTTCACTGTGTCAGACCATTGCACATAGTCCTGAGCATTCACATTAGAGCCTGAATACGCAACACATTGCGCCACGGCAAAGGCACTGAACGATCCAGCAGACACAGCAGTAGAAACAGCCATTGCGCCAGACAGGACAATGCTCAACATTCTTTTCTTCATATTCATCAATTTCATCACCTCATACAAAAACTTTTAAACGAGAACACCTTTATATATATAATATCACAACGCAAGGCGTATGTCAATGAAAATAAGTTACAATGAGAATGATTTCAATAAATTCGTCAAACACCAAAGGTCAACGCAGTAAAAAAGAGCAAAGAGGATACAAAACAGAAAAAAACGCCTTGACAAGGTTTGATGGGTGTGATATAATATTACAGTGGTATTTCGAGGTGTGGCTCAGTTTGGTAGAGCGCTGCGTTCGGGACGCAGAGGCCGTGGGTTCAAGTCCCGTCCCCTCGACCAGTCACTCGCCGTGACGGGCATTGTCCGTCATGGCTTTTTTTATTATTAGAACTTAACGCCGCAGGGGGAGTTTTTGTATTACCTAAAAAAAGTAGGGTCATGCTTTGATGGATCAAAAAGCGTAACTCTTTTTTGTATGCTCCACATAGCAAAAGTGCCTTATGACTAGCATTAAGGCACTTTATCGATTCAATCTTTCCCCAACCTCTCCGAAATCTCCAGCACAAACTTCTGATCCTTCTCAGAAAGTCTCGATACGCTGTCCACGATCTTCTGTGTGAGAGCTGGATTCTTGCTGCCATCGTCGAAAAACTGCTGATGATAAAGATATAGAGCAGATATAACGAACCATGCTTGAACGTGTCGAAAGTATCGAGCCTAAATAAGAGATTATGCAGAAGAATGGCATATCAACATATTCAGACAAAAAGATCTCCGTTGGAGATATAAGAAAAACTCAGCTTATCACTACATATGGTGTTGGCGCTATAGTTGACTTTAAGAACGATACTGTTGTTATCGCTTCTACAGACGATTGGGACTATTCCCCTAATGACGCTGATGAGGTGGAAAATCGAAAAATATTCATCTTTTTAAAGAGCTTCATCAGCTTTTGGGCTTCTTCTTTTGTGATATGAGTTGTTACATCTTTAGATATCTCGCCGTCTTTATCCAACAGCTTTATGCTGCTAAGCGTTTGTAGATATCCGCACCACATTGCATACAGCACTCTGATTTTCACTTGTCCAACTTCTTCTTTCCAAAAAAACAAATCAAACAGAATATCCACCACGTCTTTTACAAGAATGAATATCACCGCCGCCTCCTGTCCCCCAAGAGAGCGGCGGTATCTACACCACGCTACTTTTCAGTAAGATATTCATTTCTGTCAAACAACTGCTCAATTGAAAGATTTTTAAACCTCGGAATGTTGTATCCAAACGGCGAGTTGAGAGCCTTTACAAAGTCTTTCGTATAGCCGTGATTTTTTAAAAGATCGTCCTCATACTTTATTTTTTCTTCTTGCTTTATATCATCTTCCCTTTTCGTGATACAACGCTGCATAACATAATGATAAATGGAGAAGTAAGAATCCACTGTACGAATATCTCCTATGTATTCTTTCAGTTCACGAACTACAGTAAGATGAGCAATACAGTTGCGGTATTTTCTTGTCATGCTGCTGTCTGCATTATTAATATCGACTTCAACGCACTTGCGCAGCCGCTCGTTCTTTTTCAAGAACAAATTCGGCGACTTATCACAAAGTTCACAAAGCGTCTGTGAAAGTATCCTGTAGTCATTTTTCAAGTTCTTTGAAGCCAACTCAGGAATTATCTCCTTATACAGCCCAAAATCACGTTCAAGGCAGTGTATCGCAATAACATACCTTGCATTGACATTTACAAGATTTTTTACCAGCAGATACATGACCGTAAGATAAAGCCCGATAACAGCCTTTGCCCTCTCCTTAGCCACGTTTTCTCTGCCCTTTGCCTGCTGTTTCACATTTTTGAAATCATCAAATCTGATGTTCTTTATCATTCTCGCAAGCTCACTGCGCTTTGCTTCCAAAGGACTGTTCATGTCAGGAAATTCCACACAACTCTTGTAATAACGCTCTATCTGCGTGTCAGGGATACCCCCAAGAACAAACATGACAACTTTCTCATTCTCAGCCACTTCTCTTATCTTCTGAGCGTTCGCATACTTGATAAGGTATACAAACCGAGAGGACTCGATAACATTGTTTGTTATGAAATTTCTCAGACCATGTATGCCCTTGCCTTTTTCTTTAAGTTTTAAAATCTCGCTTATCCTATCGTCCGTGATCTTGTCGTCTATACCGAGTATAGTCAGTGCGTCACGGAACATCGTAAGCTTCGCTGAAGCCGCAGGCTTTCTCATGGAAGCAATGTTCTTTACGATAAAAAGCTCGTTGGTTATCCTCTGGCTGTCATTGAACAGCTTGTAGCCAGCCGTAAGCTCACACTCAACATCAACAGCAGAGCTTTTCATTATCTTCAAAAACTCCTTGATGTTATCAAACTTGCTGATAAGCGTTGTAAGAAGATCGTTTATCTCCTTGCCGTCAAGAAAATATGTGAGCATATATATCATTTTGGAGAAATACAAAAGGTCAGACGCATTCTTCTTTTCACTGTCAAGAATTTTCTCATCAAAATCCATGTCAGCCTTGCCAAGCTCCTTGATAACGTCACCGTTCATGTGGTCGGCGATATTTTCAAAATCATTCCTGAATTTGCCCCAAAGCTTTGCCGCTTCATCAGCATATATCCCCTCTTTTTCATCATCGGTCATTGAAAAACGCAGTTTGCGCACAAGAGCTTCGCCTGCGACAACGTCATTTCTGTAGTAGTTGCAGAAAAGCAGGAAATCCATAAGCTTGTACATCTTTGAGCGCACAGAGTCATATTGCTTGTCCTTAAATCTATAGCCGTATTCCTCCAGCATTTTCTCACGAAGCTTTTTGATAGAAAAACCGAGATTTTTCTGAGATTTAAGCACAATGAAATCGTAATAAAGGCGTATGATATCATCAGCCTCATAGCCTTTCATCATATCAATAAGCAGGCTGATATTGACCTTGTTGCCCTGGATAAAGCCCTTATTTATAGAATCAAATCTCTCATCTACAAGATAGTCAAGAGTTTCTCTGTATTCGGAATCAATAATGTCAATAAAGCTGTAAAGGTCTTCATCAAGCTTACTTGACTTATCATGGAAAACACTCTGCCTTATCTGCCCCACAATTGCAAGCATATGATAAACACGCTTTTTGTATGCTTCCAAAGCATTTGTATCTTTCGTCTTTGGCTCTTCAAGACCAAAATAGCCAAGGCGCTTTGTTTTCAGCAGGTCATTGAACTTGCTGAGGCTTTTCTTGATATTACCCTTTATATTCTTGGAAAGATCGCTTTCATCAGGATCAGTGAAAACATCATAAGTATTTTTGGCAGAAAGATACCCCATAAAATCGTCATGACTTTCATCGTCGCCTTCCCCGAGCATATTGTTCAGGGCATAAACGATATTCGTCACATACACCGCAAGTATCTTTTCGATATCCAGAATGTTGTAAATAAGCTGGATATGTATATTATCATCAAAAGTCTTGCCGAAAAAGCGCTTTTCAAGCTCCGATTTAAGCCCCAGCATATCCCATCTTACAGGCGAGCTTTCACCGCTTCTGTGAGTAGGGTTTGAAGTATTTATCTCCACTCCGCTCTCAAAGCCATGCTTGCTTGAAAAAGTGATGTTTACTTCGTTTACACCACGAAGCTCGATATTGCTGCTGCCATCAGAGGAAAGCTGAGTTTGGTTGTAGTCATTATTATCCACCTCATATTCAAGCACAGCAGAATTGCCCTTGCCGAAAGAGGTTATGTACATTTTATTTTCGCTGACAAGAATAGACTTCATTCCTGCCGCCTTGACGGAGGATTTTTTCTTCTCTGCCGCAGGCGCAATGACCTCTGCAGCAGGCATGGCAGCGATCGCAGGAACAGCGTTATTATTTATCTCAGCCGCTTTGAGCTGTCTGGCTTTTTTCTGAGCCTCACGCAGCTCTCTAGGCTTCATTTTATTCTTTTTTGCCATAAATATCACTCCTTATATTAGTTATCCCTTAGCGCATTGAGCGTTAAGGGATTTTTTTATTTGTTGATTTTAATGTTAGGCTTTGCCAGCTAGTGCGAAAAGCACCGGTATAGTAGAAATTTATAATGCCTTGATTGGTAAATAACGTTTTAGACTAGTGCAAAATCGCACCAGTATAGTAGAAAAAATAAAGAAGGAGGAATTTTAATGAGTTTTAGACTAGTGCAAATTCGCACCAGTGTAGTAGTTATGGAACAAGTTTATCATCACTAACAAGTTTTGCACTAGTGTAGTAGGGCAAAATGGATTATCCCTGTCACTTATACGTTTTAGACTAGTGCAAATTTGCACTAGTGTAGTAGGTCAAAGTTGACAAAATAATCAATGATATTTTGTAATAAAACACCAAACTTATTTTATCGACACTTTAATACATATATATTATACCATTTTCAGACACAAATGTCAATAGAAAGTGGCTGTTTTACATAAAGCATTTTCATCACCTTCCGACTGTTGTTATTTCATCTCATTCCCCAATCTCCTTGACAGCTGCGATAGCACAGTCAAGTACAGCTACAATGATAGCCGTAAGGATCGTCTTTCCCATTTTTATCACCCCCTGTCCTTTGTTCTGTATACATTATACCACCTTATCATCGTCAACAAAAGTGTAATTTTCAAAAACTTTTTTCTCTATGTTTTTGCACATTTATCACGTTTTTACGGCATTTATATCACAATTTCAGCAAAATAATTTTCTATGATATTGACAAAAAGTACATTTGTGATATAATGGATACAAGAGGTGATAAAAATGCTCATACCCCCAAGCACATTTCTGCCCAAGCGTGAGGGCGGCGTACCATATATAGCAGAGGTGCAATCCATACCCCTCTCACCCTCTGCATATTCCGTCATTATCAAGGACAAGTCCATATTTGAAACAAGCCTTTCCCCTAACGGCAGCGTATCAATGTCCTCATTTCTCACAAGTATATTTGATTCAGCATATATCGCATCATTAAAATACAAGAGTGACGATAACTATAAATATATTGGTATCCCACTTCTGAACGCATTCGTAGAATGGCAGATCAAGGAGATCAATGACGGCCTTGATGATAAAAGCAAGGAGATAATAAAAAGCTATCTTATCTCAAAGCTCTCTGCAAAATACGAAAAGACCAAGACCGAAAATGCAGTGCGAGTAAGGCTCAGCATATGCCGTGACCTTTACGATACACTGAGCAGTGATGACCTTTATTATGAAAACAAGGTGTACAGCTCGACCCTAAGAAGATTTCTGAAAGCCGTGTATGAGGTCTATGCCCTGCTGTCAGATTGCGAACGTGAAAGGCTCCTTTTCGCCGACAATATCATAAAAATAAATGAAGTCATCAAACAAAACGGCAGCAGATATTACAGCTTCATTTACGCATATTCTAATATGTACAGCCGTGAAAAGCGCCGCATAAGGCTTATCCCCTACCGTATCGTCAGCGACGAATATAAGATGTATAATTATCTTGTCTGCCTGTCCGACGAAAAAAGCGCAGGCAAAGAGTTCAAAGCCGACAGCTATCGCATAAGCAGATTGAGCGGACTAAGCATTGCAGAAAAGCTCAGCCAAAAGGAATACTCCTCCGTCACCGAATACGAACGGCTGAAAGAGGGTCACGTCAAGTCCGTGAAGCACCTACTCAGCGACCCACGTTTTGGCAGTGATGAGAGCGATATCTCCAAAGTGTACCTCACCGAAAAAGGCGTTGAAATGTTCGGCAAAATACTCTATCAGCGCCCCATACTGAAAGACAATGAAAAGCCCAAGCCCAACGCTGTCAACGAGTTCATCTCCCCGCCTATCCAAGTCAAATACTATTTCAACAAGTTCGGCAAAGACGGCGTTATCCTATCCCCAAGCGACTCGTTTGAAGAAATGAAAACGCTGTATATCGAGGGGGCTGAGGCGTATAACCGAGAAGTTGAGATGTGAGAATATATGAGTTTATCTTTATAAAATAAACCGACCCCATTCGCTAGACTTTTTGACCTAGCAAACGGGGTCGTTTCAAATATCAATATCATTAACTAAAAAATCAAGACATAAACGCAAGCATAATATACGGATCACTTTACTTTTCTGCCGTAAACCTTGCCCACTCATATTCCGCTGTCAGCGGAACTGTGCCGTCAAAGGCTTTCAGCCAGCTGTCAACGCCAATGCCGTTCCACGCATTCATCATTATTTTACCAGGCGTAACAGGCAGATTTTCAGTAGCCTTGTATGCTTCTTTTCCGTCAACATACCAAGTTATGCCGTCCTCTTTCCACTCAAATGCGTAAGTGTGAAAATCCTCAGAAGCGTCAAATCCAAGATCATACATATATTCGTGCTTGCCAACACCATTGGTGTAGTAATTGAACTGCACCTTTGTTGTGTCCTTACCAAGGACTTCAACATCTATTTCGTCCCAAGGATTATCCTCCGACGGACCTGTGTATGTAAAAAACGATGATACAACGCCATCATTCTTTATGGCTTTCATTGACACCTCATAAAGTCCATAGCCGTAGTTTTCCTTTGAACGATACTCGCCGCCTCTGTACGATTCGGAATCGCCCATACTGTCAATGGTAAGCTGCATTTTTCCGTCATTGAAAGTTACGTTATCTTCACTCCACGAACAGTTGAACGGATCACCATTTGACCAGCCTGCTGAAATGGAAAAATCATTTGACGCACCCTTGCTGAAATCCGCCTCAACCGTGTAGGGAGAATTGCTTTCCGTTTCCGCCTTGCTACTGACATCTTGCGAAGAACTGCTGTCAGATGAAGCACCGCAGCCACCCATAGACATAACTATCATTGTGAGAATCGACATAGCCAAAACTTTTTTCATTTTTCATTACCTCCGAATAAATATCAAAATTTTATCTTCTATAAGTATTATAATTCAACAGATGTGATATTTATATCATAAAAGTAATGCAAATATTATAATATTAATATCAACTTATATTTTCGATCTGCTTGTGCTATGCTTGTTCCAGTTTGCACGGAAAAACTGATCTCTATACTGTTTCGGCGTAAGTCCTGTCTGTTTCTTAAAGCAGGCAATAAAATGGCTGTGCGAGCTGAAAGCAAGATAATTGGCTATATCAAGCGGACTATATTCAGAATATCTCAGCATATTTTCAGCCGCTTGTATCCTTTTTGACATAATGAAATCAGAGATCTTTACGCCAACTTCCTCTCTGAAAAGCTTTGAAAGATACTGAGGAGTTATGTTCAGTTCATCAGCTATCTGATTGACGGTCACGCCCTTGTAAATATTATCGAAAATGCAGTCAAAGCACATAAGGATATGCTTCGAGTAAACGTTCTGTGACGCCGCCTTTTTCATTTGCTTTGTATAATAAACGATGACCTCTTTGTGTACAGCCATAACGCTTTCTTCATTGCGGCACTCATCACATTTATTAATGTATATATCGCTTATGGTATATGCAGTTTCCGGGTCAAGTCCACCCTCGATGCAAAACCTGCACAGCATAGCTATGGTTATGACAAGATGATACTTGACGTTTCTAAGGTCGTCTTTGCTGAGTCTGCCCTTTCCGTTTGTATCCAGCGGCGTATACAAACGTTTGACTGTTTCAAGGTCGCCTGCTCGCACCGCAGAATAAAATTCCAGTTCCGTTTCATATGGTGAATGATGATAGTCATTTTCCTTTTGCATAAACTGCCGCTTAGACAATTCTCTGTTTATTTCCATAGCTTTCACCCCCTGCTTTTTAGCTTATTATATCATATTTACAGACACAAGTAAAGCCTCATATTTATAGAAAAAGGACGGCAAATCACCCTGCCGCCCTTTTTTCTGATAATTAGATATTATTTAGCCTCTTTCATTGAAGTCATAGCCTCGTCGATAAGATAATCTATAGCCTTTTCATTTTCCTGAACGACCTGTGACCAGCTCTTTGACTCCTGCGGATTCATTGTTCCTCTTATTGCAGTATCGCAAATAGAGTTAAGGTCGGCAGATACGCCCTGTTCAAAGTCAAATACAGGATTCTGTGCAGACAGATCATAGATAGTTTCTCTCATTTCAAGCATCTCATCTGTCCAGCCGTAATCGTCCTTGTACTGATCGAGGGTTATCTGATGTGCAGCCTCGTCAAGCTCTGCATAACGGCAGCATTCAAGGAAAGCTGCCACGCCCTCAGGATTTTGAGCGTTTTTTACAATGCTAAAGCCGTGTACTCTTGAAGGGATATACTGTTTATCGCTATCAGCTGAGCAAGGAACAGGAACGAACATTACCTCTCCCTTTGATACATCGCCATAGTTTACAGTTGTTGACGGAGCATTCTCAAGTGCCCAAAGTCCGATAGGATAGAAAAGCGTCAGACCTGTTGCCATTCCGCTGCCCTCTGCGTCGCCTCTGAGTTTCCAGTTATTCTCGTGCTTTGGATAAACAACATTGTTCTTCTGCAGCTCATACATCATGTTCTGAGCCTTTGCTATCATAGGGTCAGAAATATTATTTACAAGCTTGCCGTCTGTGATACCGATGAGCGGCACACCTGAAGACTGCTGCAAAGCCTTTTCATAATACCAGCCGTCGAGAGCGTATTTATCACTTTCAGCGTCAGTAAAATCAAGACACATTTCTGTGAAAGTATCCCAGTTCCACTTGCCTTCTTTGAAAAGCTCAGCAGGATCGTCATAGCCGTTATCTTCCATTGTCTGCTTGTTGTATACAAAAACATACGCAGGGTCTGTTCTGATAACGCTCACATAATGCTTGTCGCCAAGCATAAACTGATCTGTCGCACCCTTTATGTCTGTCCAAAGAGGCTTTGAAAGATCGATATAATCGTCGATAGGCTCTATCATTGACTTTATAGCACCCTTAGGGAAAACGTCCATATCATCAGCACCGATGAAATCAGGTGAATCATTTGACATTACAAGTGCCGCAAGATCGTCAAACTTAGTTTCCCAAGTGGTCTGCACCCAGTTTATCTTACCATTATACTTTGTCTTGAACAAAGCAAGGTCAGCACCTATCTCCTTGTCCTCTGCCTCAGTAGGGTTGATATCCCAATGTGAAAACCACTTTATTTCGTTGCTCTTGAGATCTCTCACATCTTTCATATCATCAGCAAGTCTTTGAACTATCTGCTGCTGATCTTCCTTAAGCTTTTTGTCAACGACCTTGCTTGATGAATCACTTGAACTTCCGCAAGATGCAAATGCTGAAAGCGAGCAAACTGCAAGGGCAAATGTCAAAACTCTTTTTGCATTATTCATAGCCATACCTCCGAATATTACTTTCTTCTCTTTGCAACGATCACTGCTGTGCCGGCAAGAGCGATAACTGCAAGTGCTCCGCCAACAGCCGCACCTGTTTCTGCTGCCTTAGATGTATCGTCAGATGCTTTTGAAGATGTAGCCGCTGCTGCGGAAGTCTTGCCTGCATCTGCCTTAGATGAAGAAGCGTCTTTCTTTGACGTATCAGCCTTTGAGCTTGAAGCATCAGACTTTGAATCTGCCTTTGAAGCATCTGTTTTTGACTCTCCGCCCTCGGCAGATGCAACACCGAAATCAAGCGTCATTGAAAGTGTGCCGCCGTTGAAAGCGCCTTCCTTCTCCCAGCCTGCGACCTCAGGACAAGCCTTCTTTGTTACCTCGCCTGTTTCCTCATTGACCTCGTCAGTTGGTCTGATATGTATTCTTATTCCACCCTCTGGATCCTCGTCCAATGAAGTGATAGAATTAATCGAATCAAAAACCGTTGTTGTGCCGTCCTCGGCAACGAACTTTGCGTCAGATATCTTAACGTCCACAGGATAAACACCATCAGGAAGATTAGCCACCATAACGCCCATATCTCCAAGAGTTCCCTTGCCTGACATTGTCTTGTCGGTGACAACTTTGCTTATCTTATATTCAACAGTTATCTTGCCAGCATCATCAATGCCTACCCAGTCGCCCTGATTCCAGGTCCAGTCCTGACCCATATAAAAGCCCATTGCTCCGATAGAGTAATATGAGTCATTCATTTTTGAGTCCTCCTCTGACGGGTGAACAACATCGCCAAGCTTTGCTGCCGAAACAGAAACTGACATCATTGTTGCTGCGAGAACCGCTGCTGAAAGACCTGCTACAAATTTTTTGATCTTCATAACCTTTTCCTCCTATTTTTCAATAAAATTTTTTGCTAAAAGCAATTTATTTTGTTGTTTCTGTATATATTATAACTATGTAAACGTTTTGTTTATATCAAAAATGTAACATAAATATCATAAAAGTGTTTAATATCGAATTTATGAAAGATTATAAATATATGAAAACAGACCCACTTGATATTCAAGCAGGTCTGTTTATTCGGAAGTTATTATAAGAAAGTGACTATGAATTATTATGTCTATATTATACGCTTTGTTTTAAAACTATTATATCAATATTCAATTATTTATCGTAAATAGAATTTTATGAGCAAACATCAATTTATGAAACTAAGCATAAAAAAACAAGCTCGGCAAACGTGACCGAGCTTGTCAAAAAATGGAGTTATATTAAGAAATTATCTATTAAAGATACTTTACCAGTTCATCAAGAACACTGTCAAGATGTCCGTCAATAAAGCCATAGTCAACGCCCTTGTATGACCAAGCCGCTCTTCCGATAGAACATTTCTCAAAGGCACTGCTTATATCCTTGTACCAGTTAAGAGTATTTTCAGCAGATGCAAGATTTATAACACCGTATTCGCCACAATACATAGGAACATTTCTTTCCTCTGCGACCCTTACAGCCTCAGCAAATCTTCCCATAAAATAATCAGGCGTAAATTTCTCTGTCTTGACCTCCTCGTATGTCTGCATATATTCAAGACCAAGACGCTTTATCTCAGTTCTGTATTTTGGGACGCTTCCCGGATAATCGATCCTGAAATCTTCTGGCATCTCATCTACCCAATAGGCAGCCTGATGAGTGAAAAGAAATGGGTCATAGCAATGGAAAGTATAAACTATATGCTCGTCATAAGGCTTATCAAGGTCTTTCATTGAATCTATAGAGTTGTTCCAGTAGCTGCCCACAATAATATTTATATCAGCACTATATCTTCTAATAAGCTTTATGGCATTTTCAACGATAGCATTCCACTTTTTGCTGAACTTAGGGTCAGTTACCTCATTGAGAAGTTCAAAAGAGACCCTGTCAGAATATTTGCTGAAACGCTTTGCAAACTCTTCCCAAAGGTCATAGAATTTCTGCTGAAGATCAGCGTTATCAAAGAATCCGCTTTCAGCCTGAGCCTTGTCAAAGAAAAAGCCCATTGTCTTATGGAGGTCAAGTATCATATTGATACCGTTATTTCCGCACCAATCGATACACTTCTGAACATAGTCGAAGCCGCTCTCTATAAAGCCGTTTTCGTCCTGAAAGATATTATAATCCACAGGCACTCTAACGTGGTCGCAGCCCCAGCCCTTTATACGCTTGATGTCCTCCTCTGTAATAAAATTATCAAGATGTTCCTTACTGTAATCGCATTGTGACAGCCAGCCTCCGATATCGATGCCGTGCATATAGCCATTAAATCTTCTAATATTTTTAACCGTCCTTTCTGATATAAGTTTTGCTTACAGCTATATTTTAGCACTATGCGATCAAAGATTATATCATAATTTTAATATTCGTGTAAAAATCGTAATGTTCTTATGACGTTTTAAACATATTTCTCTAAATTATTGACATGCATTACGTTGCACATATAAAATTGCACTCCTCAGATTGGCGGGTAGATTGTACATAAAATAATGCAAGACCGCCGCAGGTCACGAATTAATACGACCTGCGGCGGTGACTTCTTTTATAGTTATCTGTGATCTAATTACCTTGAAACATAGCTAACATACTATTTCATATCCAGCGGATAAACAGGTCTTCTTATCTTCTTAAATTCACCGATTTTTGTAACGTCAGGATTATTGACACCTATACTCTCTGCTGTAAAATATACATATTCCTTGTCGCTAAAATTTGCCTTGTATGAATGGCCGAAGCCTTTGAGAACGAGAACTGAATATTTGTTGCTGTCAATGTCAAGATGTCTAAAAATATTTATCATCTCCGTTGGAACTTTATTTTCAGTTACAACAATATCTGCTTGTTCCGTGCTAATAACAGCTATGCGACCATAATCAGTATATGTTTCCCCATAATCTGCAAATTCTTCACCATTAGCTTCGCACATTGGTATTGGTTTGCAAATGAGTTTAGTGACCACCGCCGTTATCGGTAAAGGTCGTCCGTGCTTATTATCAGTTTTTCCACCAAGAAGTCCCTTTATAACAGCACCCTCTCCTGCTGCAAAAGCCATTTCCGTGATCTCTCTATCACAGATAGTTGATACCCCTATTTTATTTATACCGCCCTCAATAAGTTTATCAAGAATATAAGTACCATCAGCAGGACCGCCGCCGAGCGGGTCATCACATTCATCGATAACGGCATATTTCTTTGAAGGTGCACTCTTTATTGTGCTTATTATTTTGTCAAGTGGATCAAGGTGCACAAAGAAACTATCTTTTTTGTCTATAAACATATTTGATAAGTCATTACATATCGCCTGTGCATCGGATACATCTGTTGTCACCGTACAAATAATAGACGGACCTGCATTATATTTGTCAGAGCCATAAAAGCCTGCAAATGGTGATACATTGATAACGCCTGCCTGTTTTTCATATTCAAAAGCTTGGGCTATAAATGGCGTCATAGCACCACCATTTGTATCTGTATTGATCGCAGGCAAAAGGAGCGGTGGCTGAGCATATGCCGTTTTCATTACAAAGCCTTCTTCAAGCTGTCTATGATATATCTCCACACATTCCGATTCACGTTTCCTTATATCAACGTGAGGTTCTGTATTATAACCCAGAAGAAGGTCTGCATTCTTCACCATAAGAGGAGATACATTTGCGTGCAGGTCAAGTACAGCATATATCGGCGCACCTTCTCCAACAAGTGCCTTGATTGAGCTGAGCAAGTCCCCCTCACAATCATCAAAGCCTTCAACTACTGCTGCACCATGGAGATTGAGAAACACAACATCAGGCTTAGTAAAAGCGATCCTTTCAAGCATTCTCTCTTTTATAGCGACATATACATCTTTTTCAATAAGTCCCGACGGCGTAGCAAACGCAGCCGGCAGAGGTAATACATCATCATTATACTTTGCCAAGGTCCTCAAAAAGCCCGTTATCTCACGAGCGTCGTTGAAATACTCCGTAAACTCCTTAACATCATCAGTATCAATGTAATCACGAGCTTTAAAGCTGTCAAGGTCTGTGCGTATAGCACAGAATGTATTTGTTTCGTGAAAAAAGCCGCCTACCGCCGCTCTCATAAAAATCATCTCCAATAGTCATTATTAAGGGTTTAACATTACCTTATAAAAATTATATTAAATTATAAAAGAGATTTCAAGGTCATAACACCACAATTGTCTCTGTGTTTTTTGCACAATTACTGATTATTGTGCACTCACAACAACATTATTTGTAACTTGCACAACTTGATTAATCTTGTTTATTGTGATATACTTAGGCCATAGAAAGACAAAACAGAATATTTCAAAGAACAAAGACGTTATTTCCTTTTTAAAGGCAAATGGCGTCTTTTTTATTCAGGAGGTTGGATTACATGAAAAAAATCGAAATTATCACAAGAACGGAAAAGCTAGAGATTATCAAGAAGATCCTTGTCAATCACAATTGCCTTGGTCTCACCGTTTATTCGGTAATGGGTTGTGGACGTCAGAAAGGTCATATCAGCAAAGCTGAAAATGATGATGTTGCAACTAATCTTCTCCCTAAGATATATGTTATGACAGTTGTAAAAGACAGTGAGCTAAAGCTCATTATGAACGACATCTACAATGAGATTGGTACAGGAACACACGGCGATGGCAAGGTATTTGTATCTAACATCGAAGATGCCATGAGAATCCGTACAGGAGAATGTGGAGAAAATGCTTTGTAAGCAGTAAGAGAGGTAACTATGAAAGAGAAAAAAGTAATAGTGTCCTTAAAAGGCATATCAAAAACATATGACAATGATGTCAAGGTCGTCAAGAATATTGATCTGGATATTTATGAGGGCGAGTTTTTGACTATTCTTGGAGCTTCTGGCTGTGGCAAAACCACCACGCTGCGTATGATAGCTGGCTTTGAGGACGTTTCCTCCGGCGATATTTGTATCGACGGCAGCTCCGTGATAGGTGTTCCGCCTTATAAAAGGCAAGTAAATACGGCTTTTCAAAGTTATGCTTTGTTTCCTCATCTTAGCGTTTATGACAACATTGCATATGGTCTGAAAGTAAAAAAAATTTCCAAAGCAGAGATACACGAACGTGTTTCACATATGCTTTCGCTTATCAGGTTAGACGGATATGAAAAAAGGAAGCCTGCTCAGCTTTCAGGCGGACAAAAACAGCGTGTATCTATTGCAAGAGCACTCATCAATAATCCAAAGGTATTGTTGCTTGACGAACCATTGGGGGCTCTTGACCTTAATCTCAGAAAGCAGATGCAGCTGGAATTGAAAACAATGCAGAAAAAGCTTGGCATAACATTTATATACATCACTCACGATCAGGAAGAGGCTCTGACGATGAGTGACAGGATTGCTGTAATGCACAAGGGCATACTTGAACAGGTCTGTTCCCCAAAGGAACTTTATATGAAGCCAAAAACAAAATATGTTGCAGAATTTATCGGTGAGTCAAATATCTTCGAGGGCGTAGTAAAGGACAGAAATAGCGACAACTGCACAGTTGCGATCGAAAGTGGAAACATCCTGTGCAGCGGTGATGGTTATGTTGCAGGACAAATGGTATATGTTTGCATTCGTCCAGAAAAAGTACGGATCACAAGAAAAGCAGGAAGCGGCAATTCACTGCCAGCCGAGATAAAGGAGCAGATATTTACTGGCAATATGATGAAACATATTGCCGTGCTTTCTAACGGACACGAGATAAAAGTTGCAGACATTGCTTCCTACAACGATATAAATATCGGTGACAAGGTATATCTTGAATGGGACGCAAAGGACGCTGTAATGATCAAAAATCCGACAGGCCCTATGGCCGAAAATTTTGACACATTGCGGGGGTTGCGTCCCTGAGAATCTCTTACCAGACCGTGGATCAGTACTGTATGGAACGGAGATTTACCTGTATGCTCATATCCTGAGAATACCATACGGATTACCCAGAAGAAGATGATGT
>ERZ779820.1166-NODE-1166-length-16712-cov-3.843970_pt1 | contig 16712 bp, 14 predicted proteins | sample MGYA00511563_ERZ779820 | MGnify/ENA primary metagenome ERZ779820 (study PRJEB29588, sample SAMEA1964852) | human gut metagenome | biome: human gut; feature: human-associated habitat; material: faeces | place: Denmark | collected 2008/2010 ...
CCCCATCCTTTCAAAGTCCAGCTTGTCCGCCATTTCAGTCTGCCTTGTGGGAAACAGATGGGCGTAGCGGTAGGTGATGTCGATACTCTCATGCCCCACCCGGTCAGCGATTGCCAGGGCGGTGAAGCCCATATCAATCAGCAGGGAAATGTGCGAATGTCGGAGGTCGTGGATTCTGATCCGCTTCACTCCCGCCGCTTTCGCACCTCTGTCCATTTCATGGTGGAGATAGTGCTTGCTGACAGGGAAAATCCGTTCATTTGCTCCGGTGCTGTAAAACATCTTTAAGTAGTCCTCCATCTCTCCGCAGAGGAATTTGGGCATCTTAATGACACGGTTGCTCTTTTTCGTCTTGGGGGTGGTAATCACGTCCTTGCCCTTGAGCCGCTGATAGGATTTGTTGATGGACACTGTACCCGCCTCGAAGTCGAAGTCCGTTGGGGTGAGAGCCAGCAGCTCCCCCTCCCGGATACCGCACCAGTAGAGCATTTCAAAGGCATAGTAGGAGAGGGGCTTGTCCATCATGGCATCGGCAAACTTCAAATACTCGTCCTTCGTCCAGAACAGCATTTCACGCCGTTCCTCCACACCCATGTTCCCGGCCTTGGCCGCAGGATTAACCTGGAGGCCGTAGTAGCGGACAGCATGGTTAAAGAGGGCGCTCAACTGATTGTGGACGGTTTTGAGATAGGTAGGGGAATAGGGTTTTCCTTTGGCGTCCGTCAACCCCCGGATCGCATTCTGCCAGTCCATCACGTCCTTGGCGGTGATTTCCGACAATTTCCGTTTTCCAAAATACGGCAGGATTTTCTTCTGGATGATGCTCTCTTTTGTCAGCCAGGTGTTCAGTTTCAGCTTGGGCTTCATATCCTTCTCATAGAGCTGGGCGAAGCTCTCAAAGGTCATGTTCACATCGGCCTGCTTCTGCATCAGAAACTCCCGTTCCCACGCCTGGGCCTCTTTCTTGGTGGCAAAGCCACGCTTTAACTTCTGCTGGCGCTCTCCTTTCCAGTCCGTATAGCGGAACTGGACGTACCAAGTGCCGTTGGCCTTGTTCTTAAACGCCGCCATAGGTTAATCACTCCTTTCGCTCTGGCCTCTTGTGCCATAAAATTTTTCGTGGAAGAATTTGCGGTCGATGCGGCCTGAAATGGTAATACAGCCCGTCTTTTTCAACTCCGCATTCATAGAACGAATCAGCTTATAGGCATAGGGGACAGAAACCCCTAATTCCTCCGCTACCTCGTCCACCCGCATGAACATGGTGCTTGCCATTGTGCGCTCACCTCCTTTCACGGCTCCAGGACTAAGCCTTTATGCTTAACCTATTATAACTAAGCAAATTTGTTTTGTCAAGTGGCTTGCGGAATAATTTTTAACTTTTTTGTTTAAGATACTCTTGACTGTTACTAAGCGAATATGTTATACTGCTTTCGACAGAAACCACCAGATAGGAGTTGGCATTTATGGCAATAGGAGAGCGCATCCATTTTTTTCGCACCCTCCGGGGTATGACACAGAAGTATCTTGGTATGGCGGTGGGCTTTCCAGAGCGTTCCGCCGATGTTCGTCTAGCACAGTACGAAACAGGCACCCGGACACCGAAGGCCGACTTGACCGCTGCCCTGGCGCAAACATTAGATGTATCGCCCCAGGCGTTGAGCGTCCCGGACATAGACAACTACATAGGTTTGGCCCATACGCTGTTCGCCTTGGAGGATGTTTACAGTCTGAAAGTGGTAGAGGCGGATGGACGTGCCTGCCTGCAAGCAGATATTTTTCAGGGAGGCCGTCAAGCCAGTGAGCTGAACAAAATCTTGATTGCGTGGCGGGAACAGGCGGCGAAGCTGGAGGCCGGGGAGATCACCAAGGAGGACTATGACCGCTGGCGCTACAACTACCCGAAGTACGACACCACCCAGCGGTGGGCCAAAGTCCCCTCGAAGGAATTAAGCGATGCTCTGATAAAAGGATTGAAGAAACAGAGGAAAGATAAATAGCAAAAAAGGTCTTGCCGACTGGTGAAAGTCAGCAAGACCTTTTTCTTAGGATATGAAGGATTTACCCGCAAGCCACCCGCTGTACGGGAGTGAACAAAGTAAATCCGGTTTTGGTATCTGCTATCAATTTGCTATCAAATGCCCCGTTTCCGTTTCAAAAACCCAGTATTTTCAAGGCTTTGCGGGTTTTGTCAGTTATTCCCACTCAATCGTCGCCGGAGGCTTTGGTGAGATATCATACAACACGCGATTAACACCTGCCACCTCGCTTAGAATGCGTTTGGTGATCGTTTCGAGCACCGCCCAATCAATGCGCTCAATCTCCGCCGTCATCGCATCCACCGTATTGATGGCGCGCAGGATCACCGGGTATTCAAAGCTGCGGGCATTATCGCGCACGCCTACGGATTTAAAATCCGGCACGACGGTAAAATACTGCCACACCTTTTTGTCGAGCCCTGCATTGTGAAACTCCTCGCGTAAAATCGCATCGGATTCCCGCACGGCCTCCAACCGGTCGCGCGTGATCGCGCCGAGGCAGCGCACGCCGAGGCCCGGGCCCGGGAAAGGCTGGCGGTAGACCATGCTGTCTGGCAGGCCCAAGGCCACGCCACAAGCGCGCACCTCATCCTTAAAGAGCTGGCGCAGCGGCTCAACGAGCTCAAACGCCAAATCCTCCGGCAGGCCGCCAACGTTATGATGAGATTTGACCATTTTAGCGGTTTTCGTGCCGTTCACCACGCAGGAGCTTTTTCAGGGCGGCGAAGCTCTCTACTACGGGCTGAATGCGCTGTCCAACAACATGATCATGGTTGACCGCAAGCGGCTCAAGAACCCCAACGGGCTGATCTTGGGTACGCCCGGTTCCGGTAAATCCTTCTCCGCCAAGCGCGAAATGACGAACGCCTTCCTCATCACCGAGGATGACATCATCGTCTGCGACCCCGAAGCCGAGTATTTCCCCCTTGTGCAGAAGCTCGGTGGTCAGGTTATCCGCATTTCGCCGGTCAGCACGGATTACATCAATCCGCTGGACATCAACACGAACTACTCCGAAGAGGAAAACCCGCTGACGCTGAAATCCGACTTTATCCTCTCCATGTGTGAGCTGATTGTCGGCGGCAAGGACGGCTTGCAGCCGGTTGAGAAGACCATCATTGACCGCAGTGTCCGCATGGTTTATCAGGAGTTCCTTGCAGACCCCCAGCCGGAGAAAATGCCGATCCTCGAAGACCTTTACAACATTCTGAGAAATCAGAAGGAGCCGGAGGCGCAGCGCATCGCAACCGCCCTTGAAATCTATGTTCACGGCTCTCTGAACGTCTTCAATCACAGAACGAATGTGGATGTCAACAACCGCTTCGTCTGCTATGACATCCGCGAACTCGGCAAGCAGCTCAAGAAGCTCGGTATGCTGATTGTGCAGGATCAGGTTTGGAACAGAGTTACAATCAACCGCGCCCAGCACAAGGCAACTCGCTACTACATGGACGAGTTCCATCTGCTCTTGAAGGAGGAACAGACCGCCGCATACAGCGTGGAAATCTGGAAGCGTTTCAGAAAATGGGGCGGCATCCCGACCGGAATCACGCAGAACGTCAAGGATCTTCTTGCGTCCCGTGAGGTGGAGAACATCTTTGAAAACTCGGATTTTGTCTACCTTCTGAATCAGGCATCCGGCGACCGGCAGATTCTCTCGAAGGCGCTGAACATCTCGCCCAGCCAGCAGAACTACATCACCAACTCCAACGCCGGTGAGGGACTGATCTTCTACGGCTCGACCATCGTTCCCTTCAAGGACGATTTCCCGAAGGACACCCAGCTCTACCGCATCATGACCACCAAACCCGAAGAAACCGTACAGAACTAAGGAGGATTTTTGAATATGAACAACAAGATGATTACCATTCCCTACGCGGACGCTATCGAATACGGAGAGAACACCTCCGCGCTGTTTAAGGCTCTGTGGGAGCTGACCGATCTGATCCGACTGGAAAGCAACCTCAAGAAGCATCACCGCGCCTACCTCCATGTGAGGGAGGACATCGACGAAAAGGTCAAGGAGGCGCGTCAGATTATGACCAAGGTATCTGTGGATATGATCGGTTTCTATTTCAAGGTTGATGTTCCCGAAAGCAGCAACAGCGACGAGAATACCCCGTTCGCTGACGCGGCGGATGATGAAGCCGTATCTATCCCCAAGGACAAGTATGAGCTGATGATCGACGATCTGCTCACGATGTCCGAAATCATTCAGTGCGTCGCAGATATGCGCACGCAGGACGTGAAGGCAATCCGTGAGTTCGGCAAGTTCATCCCCGCCTTTGCCGCCTTTGAGAAGAACCGCCTGAGCCTCTATCGTGAGGCAGCGATGGAAGCCGAGGAAATCTTCGACCGTTGGGCGGACGAGATTGACGATCTCGACGAGGACTATGAGCCGGACGAGTATTACTCCGACTGATATGCGCTCAAATCCGAGGAAAGGAGCTGGTTTTTATAGAGCTTGACATCATTCATACCGGCGATTGCCTTGAAATCCTGAAAAAGCTGCCCGATGACAGCGTTCATTGCTGTGTGACGTCCCCTCCGTATTACGCGCTCCGCGATTACGGCATGGATGCTCAGATCGGCAGAGAGACAACGCCGAAGGAATATATCTCGCGCCTGACGGAAGTGTTTACCGAAGTCAGGCGCGTTTTGCGTCCGGATGGAACGCTCTGGTTGAACATCTCGGACACCTACGCCGGAAAGGGCAATCAGGGTGATTTCGTTGATCCGAAGAACCCCAGCGGCAGAAACGGTCAGGCTGTGGCTCTCAACAACAAGGTTGAGGGCTGCAAGCCGAAGGACATGATCGGTATTCCGTGGATGCTGGCTTTTGCCCTCCGCGATACCGGCTGGTATCTGCGCAACGACATCATCTGGATGAAGGATAACCCCATGCCGGAGAGCGTCAAAGACCGCTGCGCCCGCTGCTACGAGCATATTTTCCTGTTCTCCAAGTCGAAGAAGTATTTCTTTGACTACAAGGCGATCTCAGAGCCGATTGCTCCCGCAACGGCAGAACGCCTCAAGCGCGGCATGAAGGGCGGCAACAAGTACGGTAAGCCCGTTCCCGGTCAGCCTCAGCCGCAGTCCATCAACCGCCCCCGTGAGCATGGCGAGATCAAGGACGCAGACATCAATCCGCTTCGCAATAAGCGCGATGTCTGGAAGATCAACACCGTTCCCTTCAAGGGCGGTCATTACGCCGCCTACCCTCCGAAGCTGGTTGAAACCTGTCTTCTCGCCGGTTGTCCCGAAGGCGGCATTGTACTTGATCCCTTTATGGGGAGCGGCACAACCGGTATGGTTGCCTCACAGATGGGGCGTCATTTCGTGGGCATCGAGCTGAACCCTGAATACACCGAGCTTGCCTACAAGCGGATTGGAGGTGAAATCTGATGTCCAAGGAACCGGAACTCAAAGCCCGCGACAAGGTAGTTCTGCGGATGACGCGAGACGGCGCAGTCGAGGAAAACCTGACGGCTGGCACCGAGCAGAGAGCGTCAAAACGTCTGGAAGATGCAGAGCTGGTGAAGCCCGTTGAGACCGCCGCGTCTTCCGAAGCTCTTTCCTCGGAGGAACTGAAAAAGGTGCAGATGCGCCGTCAGCAGCGTCAGTTTCAGGCGGAACACGCCGAGGATAATGACACACAGCCGCCCTCGGAAACGTCCGTCACAGAAGAGAAAAGGGCAGAAAATCCACCCCAGAATGTACCCGAACCGCTGCCCTCATTGGAAACGCCGTTCAAGCCTCCAACCTTAGAGCAGCACGGCGTTTCTTCTCATACCGGCACGGTGATTGCTGAAACGGTTGTCACACACAAGCTGCGCAAGACCTCGGCAGTGGAGGCAGTGGATGCGGATGCTGTTCTCTCCCAAGCGGCGGAGACTGCCTCCGCAAAGCCTGTCTCGGACAGTACCGCCCCGCCCACGAAGCGGATGCAGAAGCTCGAAAAGAAGTCCGAGAAGGCGCATGAGCGTCTGGATGCAGCCCGTGAGAAGCTGCCCACGCACAAGGTTCTCAAGAAAGATCGCGTCTTTGATGAAGAGACAGGCAAGGGCAAAACCCGCCTTCATTTTGAAGATGAGCTGAAAAAGCCCAAGGGCAAAGGCAAGCTGCAATTTGAGGCAGATAAAACCGTCCGCAAGGTCGGTGACACCCTTGCTTCCGGCATTCACGGCAAAATCCATGAGGTCGAACAGGAAAATTCGGCGGTTGAGGCGGCGCATAAGACGGAGATCGCCGCTGAGACTGCCGCTCGGCATTTCCGTCATCATCGGGAAAGCAGCGTCAACAAGCCGTATGAGAAGGTCTCCAAGCTGGAACACAAGGCGGATGCCGCTGATGCGAAGCTCCAATATGAGAGAAATCAGCAGGAGCATCCTGAGATGAAGAAGCAGAACATGAACAAGCACTACCAGAAGCAGAGCATCAAGAAGGAATATGCCGCCGCTCGAAATGCCGGGTCTCAGACTGCCGGGACTGCCACAAAGAATACCGGCAAGAAGCTCGGTGAGAAGGCGTCCGACAAGATCAAGGAGTTCTTTGAGAAGAACAAGAAGGTCTTCATCTGGATCGGCGTCGGAATTGCCCTTCTCGTTTTGCTCGGTGCCGGAATCAGCTCGTGTTCGATGCTTACTTCTACCGGCTCGTCGGTTATCGCTTCCTCTTATCTCAGCGAGGATGACGCGATGCTGGGCGCGGAGGCGCAGTATTGCCGGATGGAGCAAGAGCTGCAAAGCTATCTGGATAACTATGAAAGTAACCATGACTATGACGAGTATCACTTTGATCTGGATGATATTGAGCATGACCCCTATGTGCTGATCTCCATCCTCTCGGCTCTCCACGAGGGTGAGTTCACGCTGGATGAGGTGCAGGGTACGCTCCAAATGCTGTTTGAAAAGCAGTACATCCTCACCGAAGAGGTTATCGTCGAAACCAGATACCGCACGGAAACCGACACATGGACGGACGCAGACGGCAACACGCACACGGAAACCTATCGCGTCCCGTATGACTACTACATCTGCAACGTGAAGCTTGAAAACTTCAATCTCTCCCACGTCCCGGTCTACATCATGTCTCAGGAACAGCTTTCCATGTACGCAACGTATATGTCGGTGCTTGGCAACCGCGAGGATCTGTTCGGTGACTCTCCCTATGTGGACAAGTACATCACAAATCCTCCCGCAGACTACGAGGTCAACCCGGAATACCTGAACGATGAGAAGTTTGCAACGCTGATTACCGAGGCGGAAAAGTATCTCGGCTATCCGTATGTGTGGGGCGGCTCCAATCCCGACACATCCTTTGACTGCTCCGGCTTCGTCAGCTACGTTCTCACAAACAGCGGACTTGTGAATACCGGACGGCTGGGCGCACAGGGGCTTTACAACATCAGTACGCCGGTTTCAAAGGCGAATGCACAGCCCGGTGATCTCATCTTTTTCGTCGGAACGTATGACACCCCCGGTGTGTCTCACGTCGGCATCTATGTTGGTGATGGGGTCATGATCCATTGCGGCGATCCCATTCAGTACACATCCATCAACTCTTCCTATTGGCAGCAGCATTTCTACGCCTTCGGAAGACCCGCCTATTAAAAGAAAGGAGTTTTTCATGAATCCCAAATATCAGAAAGTCCTCTCCGACATTGGGAAGGCTGAAAAGAAGAAGTCCGAAATCGAAGGTCAGCTCAAGGAGCTATACGACAAGAAGACAGAGCTGGAAAACCTTGAAATCATCAATACCGTGCGCTCTATGGTGATGGACAAGGATCAGATCATGGCATTCCTGTCTTCCATGAAGGGCGGCACCAAGCCCGCTGAAAATACGGAGGTAATCGACAATGCGTAAGAAGTTTCGTTTTCTGACCATCCTTGCGGTCTGCGTTATGGTTCTGTCCTGCTTCTCGGTGACTGCGTTTGCCTACGCCGATGAAACCGAGCAGAACCTTCCCGTCACCGAGGCAACCCAGCCGGAACAGCAGCCCGCAGTCACACCCGCGCCGGAAAAGCCGAAGGGTGAGCCGATTGACGATGAGGGCAACGCCTACACCCGCGACTTGCTCTATGACAAGGCAACCAACAAGCAGTTCATCACAGTCCAGACGAAGAACGGAAACACCTTTTTCATTGTCATCGACTACGATGCACCCATCAATGAGGACGAGGAACAGTATCAGACATACTTCCTCAACATGGTCGATGAGAGCGACCTGCTTGCGCTGCTGGATGAAGACACTGCGGCTGCTCTGACCACCTGTAACTGCAAGGAAAAGTGCGCTGCCGGTCAGGTCAACACAGACTGCCCGGTCTGCAAGTCCAACATGAGCGAATGCACCGGCACAGCTCCCGTGACACCTGAGCCGGACAAGGATGCGGAAACCGATGTCCCCGCCCCTAAGCCCGAAAAGAAATCCAACGTTGGCATGATCCTCGTCATCTTTGCCCTTGCCGGTGCTGCGGGTGCAGCTTATTACTACATCAAGTTCGTCAAGGGCAGAAAGCCCAAGGATGAGGATATGGACTTCTTTGATGATGAAGGCTACGAGGAAGAGCCGTACATCAACGAGGATGATGAGCCGCAGATTGCGGAGGATGCTGAAACGGATGGTGATGAAGATTGATCTTAGTCATTGCTGAAAAGCCCAGCGTTGCCCAGTCCATCGCAAAGGTGCTGGGCGCGACGTCCCGCAAGGACGGCTGCATGGAGGGCGGCAATTACATCGTTTCATGGTGCTTCGGTCATCTGGTGGAGCTGGCAGACGCCAGCTCCTACGATGAGCGGTATGCCAAGTGGCGGTATGACGATCTGCCCATTGTTCCGGAAAGCTGGATGTTTGAGGTCACGAAGGATAAAGCACAGCAGTTCAAGGTGCTGTCCGCTCTCATGAAGGACAAGCGCGTCACTGAGCTTGTCTGCGCAACCGATGCAGGGCGCGAAGGTGAGCTGATCTTCCGGCTGGTCTACAACAAAGCCGGATGCACCAAGCCCTTCAAGCGTCTGTGGATCAGCTCGTTGGAGGACACCTCCATCCGCGAGGGCTTCCGGCATCTCCGGGACGGCAAGGAATATGACCGCCTCTATGAAGCGGCACTCAGCCGCTCAAAGGCGGACTGGATTGTCGGTATCAACGGCACCCGCCTGTTTACCACGCTCTATCACAAGAAGCTGGTGGTCGGGCGCGTCCAGACGCCGACCCTTGCAATGCTGGTGGAGCGCGACGGGAAAATCTCCACGTTCCAGAAGGAGAAGTATTTCAACGTCCACGTCGGCAAGGGCGATCTGACCGCCGATCTGGAAAAGGTCAAAACCGAAGACGAGGCGAAGGCTTTGCTCGAAGCCTGCAAGACCGCACAGTTCTCTATCGGAGACGTGACGGTGAAACCTGCAAAGAAATCGCCTGCGGCTTGCGAGAAAAAGCAAGCCGTCGTTTCTTCTCTCAAGCGAGAGACGAAAACCGTCAATCCTCCGAAGCTCTATGATCTGACTACCTTGCAGCGTGAGGCGAACCGATACTACGGCTTCACTGCCCAGCAGACGCTCGATCTTGTCCAGACGCTCTACGAAAAGAAGCTCCTGACCTATCCGCGCACGGACAGTCAGTTTATCACGGACGATATGGAGGACACTGCCCGTCAGGTCATTTCTATCGTCTGCCGCCAGCTTCCGCTTTTCTCCGGCGTTTCGGTTACGCCGGACATTGCCCGCGTAACCGACAACAGCAAGGTCACGGATCATCACGCCATTCTCCCGACCGTCCAGCTTGAAAAGCAGGATGTTTCGGCGCTTCCTCAGTCGGAGCAGAAAATCCTCAATCTTATCGGGATGCGCCTTCTGTGTGCGACCGGCGAGAAGCACACCTACGCAGAAACGCAGATCTCGCTCTCCTGCGAGGGCTACGAGTTCAAAACCAAGGGGAAGACCGTCGTTCAAAACGGATGGAAAGCCATTGAAGAGCTGTTCAAGGCATCTCTCAAGACGAAGGAAAAGGACGATCCCATGAAGTCCCTGCCCGAAGTCCATGAGGGCGATATGCTGGATGGTGTATCTGCCAGCGTCACCGAACACTTCACAACGCCTCCGAAGCAGTACACGGAAGACACGCTCCTGTCTGCAATGGAGACTGCCGGAAACGATCAGTTCGACGATGACACCGAGAAGAAAGGTCTCGGCACTCCCGCGACCCGCGCCGGTATCATTGAAAAGCTGGTGAAATCCGGCTTTGCAGAGCGTAAAGGCAAATCCCTCATTCCCACGAAGGATGGCTGCAACCTTGTTTGCGTTCTGCCGGAACAGATCACCTCTCCCGCAATGACAGCAGAATGGGAAAACACGCTCATGGAGATTGAGCGCGGCAATGCGGATGCAGACGCCTTCCTCAGCGGCATTGTCCGGATGACCGGGGATCTCGTGAAAGCCTACCCGTTTCTCTCCGATGCCGAGGCCCAGCGTTTCGGCACGGGCAAGGAGGAAATCGGCAAATGTCCCCGCTGCGGCTCTCCGGTCTACGTCGGCAAGGGCAATTTCTACTGCTCGAACAAGGAATGCTCCTTCTGCCTGTGGGAAGACAACAAGTTCTTTTCCAGCAAGAAAAAGAAGCTGACCAAGAAGATTGCAAAGGAGCTGCTGGACAAGGGCTGGTGCCGAGTGACCGGGCTTTACACGCCGAAGAAGCCTCAGCTCTATGATGCGGTCATTCGTCTGGATGACAGCGGCAGCAAATACGTCAGCTTCAAGATGGAGTTTGACCGATGATCCGCCCGAAGTATGTTGCTTCATGCAGCGGAGGCAAAGACAGCGTAGCGACGCTCCTGCTGGCTGCACAGCACAATGAGCCGCTGGACGAGGCAGTTTTCAGCGAAGTCATGTTTGATCAGGACACAAGCGGTGAAGTCCCGGAACACCGGGACTTCATCTATGACCGGCTCAAGCCCTTCTGCGAAAAGGAGCTGGGCATCAAGTTCACCATTCTTCATGCCGACAAGACCTACGATGACGTATTCCATCACATTATCACCCGCGGACCGCATAAGGGCGAGGTTCGCGGCTTCGCATGGGCTGGTATGTGTGCAGTCAATCGGGACTGCAAAATCCCGCCAGTCCGCAAGTACAATGCCACACTCTCGCCGGACACCGTGAGCTATGTCGGCATAGCAGAAGACGAACCCAAACGCCTTGCGCGTCTGGACGGAGTGAAGAAGGTCAGTCTGCTTGCCAAATACGGCATGACCGAGGTTGACGCCTACAAGCTCTGTCAGGAACACGGGCTGCTTTCCCCAATCTACACTCACTGTCGGAGAAACGGCTGCTGGTTCTGTCCCAACGCCAGTGACTCGGAGCTGCTGCACATGGTCACAAAGCACCCGGATATGTTTGACAGACTGATTGAATGGGAAAAGGAGGATAACATCTTTCATCGTCGGCTGACACGCAGAGAAACCCCGTCTGAGGTAAAGGCTCGTTTATTGAGCAAATCCCAGACGGGGTTTTCTTCTCCCCGAAGCAAATACGAAATGGAGGTTTGATATGGCTGAAAACAAAAATGCACAGCAAGTCCGCGAAATCACGGACAAGCTGGAACAGGGCATCAAGGAGCTTTTTGAATCCGAGCGATTCAAGGAATACCTCCGCACGATGTCCAAGTTCTACAACTATTCCTTCAACAACACGCTGCTCATTGCGATGCAGAAGCCGGAGGCAACCTATGTTGCCGGTTATACCTCGTGGCAGCGCAACTTTGACCGTCAGGTCATGAAGGGAGAAAAGGGCATCAAGATTCTTGCACCCGCGCCGTACAAGGCGCAGGAAGAGCGTGAGAAGATTGATCCTTTGACAAAGAAGCCGATGATCGGCGCAGATGGGAAGGCTGTCACAGAGACGGTTGAGGTTCTGCGCCCTGCCTTCAAGGTGGTGAGCGTGTTCGATGTCTCCCAGACGGACGGCAAGGAACTTCCGGACATCATTGTCGATGAGCTGAAAGGCACCGTCGAGAACTACGAGGCGTTCTTAGACGCGCTCAGGCAGGAATCTCCCGTCCCTATTTCCTTTGAGGACATTCCGGGCGGCGCAAAGGGATTCTTCTCTCCGGTTGAAAGCCGCATCGCCATTCAGGAGGGCATGAGTGAAATCCAGACGGTCAAAACCGCCATTCACGAGATTGCTCATGCCAAGCTCCACGCCGTCAACCCAGACGAGAAAACTGCCCCCGAAGACAAGAAGGATCGGCACACCAAGGAGGTTGAGGCGGAAAGCGTTGCCTACACCGTCTGCCAGCGTTACGGCATTGAAACCTCGGACTACTCCTTCGGCTACATCGCTGGTTGGTCATCCGGTAAGGAAACCAAGGAACTGAAAAGCTCTCTGGACACCATCCGCAAGACGGCGGCTGAGATGATCGAGGGCATTGACGCCAAGCTCAAGGTGCTGCTGGCAGAGAAAGCACAGTCCGCAGAGAAGGAAAGCGAAATGCCCGCAGAGCCGATGCAGGAAGCCGCTATTTACCGCGAGACAGCGAATTACGCCTATGAAGCCGGTGAGCTGGAGTCATATCGTGCTTCTCTCGCCGCAAACGTGGAATGCCGCAAAGCGATTGAAGCGGCGATCAGCTCCAACTACGGAGATAACCGGCTGGATGCGGATGCTGCCGTGAAAAGCGTCCTTGAGCAGTTCTCTCCGGAGCGCGTCCGATATGTCCTTGCAAACACCATTCAGCAGAAAGACTTTGACGGGCGTATTCCGCAGCCCCTCAAGGAATGGGCAAAGAGCATTGATGTCTGTCCGGAGAATGCCTCCCGCTTCCTTGTGGATAAACCCAATCCCGGACTGACCGCCCTTTTCGTCGATGCGTTCCGTCAGCAGACCGAACCCCAGAAGGAAGCCACTTCTGAGAAAACAGAGGAAAGAGACCCGGAGGTCGTTGCATGGGAGAACGATGAAATTGCCTCTATTGAGGTAAAAACCGTGGAGGTCAAGTCTCCCTTTGCCCCCTTGCCGGAGGAAGCAGCGAAAGCGCCGAAGGCACACCGCCTGACTGCCGAAGAGAAGGAAATCAAAGCCGCCGTCATGGACACGCTCAAGGGGCAGATTGCCTATAACAATGACGGTATGCGGGCGTCCTATCGCGCCTCTAACCACTCCTTCAATCTGCTGGCACGGAACGGCGTCAAAATTGAGGGCAACACGGTCACGCAGAACGGTGAGCCGCTGTTCAAAATCCATCGCCGTCATGCGGCGCGGAAAACACAGGGCTGCTATCGTGAGCTGATGCCGACGCTGGAATATGTCAGGCAGGAGCAGAAGCAGGAAAAGCCCTCCATCCGCGATCAGCTCAGGACTGCTGCAAAACAGCAGCCGGAGAAGAAGTCTCCGGTCAAATCCAAAACGCATGACATGGAGTTGTGAGAAAGGAGACGCATGAAGAAATACACAGACGTTGACATCGTTGCGGAGCTGCAGAAGCTCGTGGACGATCATGTAGACAGCTACAAGGAAGACTTCGACATCGACAAGCGTATCATCCGCCGCGCTGCCGAAAGCCGGAGTCCCGAAGACAAAACACTGATGTGGTTCTGCCGTCCGCATGGAACGCACTGCCTCAATGAAAATCAGGTCTTTATTCAGGGAACGCGGGATCACAACACCTTCCGTTTCTATGCGGAACAGACCTACGACGAGTGCATTGCCCGCGTCATCATCCCGAAAGCCGTTAAGCGCGGCAAGGTCTTCGGAGATGTATTTGAGATCAACTACCGGGAACAGGCGGCAAATGTGGCGCAGAACGCGGTTGCGCCAGATCATGACCGGCTGACCTTTGCAGACGGCTATGTGCTGGACGCCCCATGCCGCAGCAGCTTCGATGCAGCAATGGCTCTGGTCGGTGAGCATGGCGGCGTCAAAACCTACCAGACGCTCCCAAAGGACGCGGATGCTCTGGTGGAAGTGCTGTCTAAGCAGAAAAGCCGCCGTGACAGACTGCCAGAGGCAGAGAGGACAGAGGTGCTTTCGCCGCTCCCCGTCGCAGAACTCCGCAAGTACGAGGCAGTCAAAAAGGCGCATCCCGACGCGCTGGTTTGCTTTGCCCAGAACGGCTATTTTGAGCTGTACGGAAAGGACGCGGAAAAAGCCGCGCCCTTGCTCGGCACGAAGCTCCTTGAGAAGAAGGTACGCGGCAAGCCCTCCATGCCGGTGACCGGCTTCCGTGAAGCCGCGTGGGTAGCCGGTTCTCATAAGCTCTGGAAGTCCGGCGTGGATGTCTTTCTCAGTAAGGACGGCGAGACCTTCAAGGAACTCAAAGCCGCAGATTACATTCCTGTCGGCGCGACGCTGAATGTGGATGGCATCAAGTGCAGAATCGACGCGGTTGATTTTGCCGCTGATGAAGTCCGGCTGACGAATATCGAGGACAAGAACCGCCCCATTCGCTTTTCTGAAAGCATCCAGTATGTCCGATCCTATGTGGAAGACGCCGGGACTGCCATCTACGACACCATCCCGAAGAAGCCCGCTGCCCGTGAATCCATCCGCGACAAACTGAAATCCGCGCAGAAAGCACAGCCGCCCCACACACCGAAGCCGCAGAAATTGAAAGGAAAGGATATGGAACTCTGATATGAAAAACTTTACCGTGGAAGAAACCAACCTGATGTGCTGCTTCAATACGTCCAGCCGGAAGCGGCTGATCGACGATATGAAGGGCGTCACCCTGAACGACATGGACGGCGAGATCGCAGAGCTGATGTACAAAACTGTCCGGAAGCTCGAAGCCATGACCGACGCGGAGTTTGAGGAACTGTATATCATGCCGGACGGCATGGTGGATGACTGAAAGGAGGATGCCTATGCCCGTATTAGACGGTGATTTTGAAGCCTTCGTCACGAACCTTGGCAAGTACAACGAGGGCATGCTGGTCGGTGAGTGGGTGAAGTTCCCGACAACCGAAGAAGAGATGCAGAAGGTCTTTGAGCGCATCGGGATCGGCAAGCAGGATGAGTTCGGTCAGCCCTACGAAGAGTGGTTTATCACCGACTACGAATGCCCGATCTATGGCGTTCAGAAGATGCTTGGCGAGTACGAGAGCCTTGATAAGCTCAACTACCTTGCAGCTTTGATTGACGAGCTTTCCCTGAGCGATCAGGAAAAGCTCGTTGCCATTATGGAATCTGGCTGTGATGAGGTCAGCGATATTGACGATCTCATCAACCTGACGTTCAATCTGGACTGCTACGACATCATGCCCGGTATCAACGACGAATCCGATCTCGGCTATTATTACGCCCACGAAGCCGGTATTTACTCTGAAAAGGATCTCGGTCCTCTGGCAAACTACATCGACTATGAACGCTATGGGCGCGACATTGCGATGGATGAGCAGGGACGTTTCACCGATGAGGGCTATGTCCGCGTTGCAAGCGAGAGGTGGGACAGGCAGTTTGACGGTGAGCTTGATGACATTCCCGATGAATACCGGATTACCGGCTCAGGGGAAGCCGCCGAGCGTGACAGCACCATCGCCGTTCTCATCGTTGAGCCGGGAAAGGAGCCTTATGTGAAGGAGATTGACTCCGGTCTGGAGTCCTTGCAGCATGAGGTCGGCGGCTGCATCGAGGCGATTTACCCCTACGAAGACCCGGTTGCCTTAATCTGTAATGAGGAAGGCAAGCTGGAAGGTCTGCCCCTGAACCGCGCTCTGCGGGATGAGGACGGTGACATCTACGACGTTGTTGCCGGAACATTCATGGTAGTCGGCTTGACGGATGACAGCTTCGGCTCTCTGACCGTAGAGCAGATGCAGAAGTTCTCTGACCACTTCAAAGTGCCGGAGCAGTTTGTTAAGTTGGGCGATAAGATTGTTGCGATCCCCATGATCTCGAAGGAGCAGCAGAAGCAGGAAGCAACCGAGCAGAAGGACTTTGAGATGAACGCCGATACCTCCGGTCTGACGGTTGCCGGTCACATCGGGACGTGGCACACCATTGACCAGCATGAAGTCGGCGGTCACAGCTTTTATCTGATGGAGCATGACACCTACGGCGATGAAGCTGCCTGTATCATTGTCGATGAGCGCGGCAAGCTCGTCCTTGATGATGTCTACAACGGCTTTGACGATGACACGCTCCGCCTTCTCGACCTTGAGGTCAAGGAAGTGCCGGAGATGCCCGATCCCGCGCTCTCTGTTCAGGATATGAAGGACTATGGCTACGCATGGGCTGGCGTCCTTCCCGCCGGTCAGGAGGCGGCTGAAAAGGCGATGGAGAAGGGCTGCGAGGTTTACCGCCTCTATTCCGATAACACCGAGGGCTTGTGCGTGGATGCCAAGGAGATTGCCGACCATGCGGCAAAGGGCGGAATGCTCGGTATCAGCAAGGAAAGCTGGATGGTGGCTCTTGAGAAGGAAAACTACCTCAAGGCGGCGGAGATGTCGATGGAGGATGACTACGGCATGATTGATGGGATCATCAACAACGGTCCGAAGGAGGACAAGACCGCAGAGGTCAAAGCCCCCGAAAGGGGCGAAAAGTCCTCCATCATGGACAGGCTCAAGTCTGCAAAGGCTGAAAAGCAGAAGGAATGCTGCCCTCCCAAAAAGCACAAAGGAGAGATTGAACTGTGAGCAGAAGTCAGAAATGGCGGCAGGAGTGGTCGTTCTTCATCGGGGACAG
>ERZ779820.1168-NODE-1168-length-16699-cov-6.317352_pt1 | contig 16699 bp, 12 predicted proteins | sample MGYA00511563_ERZ779820 | MGnify/ENA primary metagenome ERZ779820 (study PRJEB29588, sample SAMEA1964852) | human gut metagenome | biome: human gut; feature: human-associated habitat; material: faeces | place: Denmark | collected 2008/2010 ...
TTCTTGGTCTGGATATGCTGGATCCTGTACCGCATTTTTCAACGTTTGGAAAGAATTATTCCCGCCGATTTAAAGACACGGATCTTTTTGAACAGATATTTTCAAAGATTCTGGAAGAATGTATGAAGTATAAGTTGATCAATACGGACGAGATCTTTGTTGATGCAACTCATGTAAAAGCATGTGCCAACAGTAAAAAAATGCGAAAAAGAGTTGCTCATGAACAGGCACTCTGGTATGAAGATGAATTACAAAAAGAGATCAATGAAGACCGACAGGCACATGGGAAAAAACCTCTAAAAGATAAAAATAAGAAGAATCCGCCAACACCTCCCACATCTAGGAATGATCAACATAATGAGCTTGAACAGATACCAGACGATATAAAAACCAAAAAGAGCAGTATTACAGATCCAGAAAGCGGATGGTTTCGCAAAGGAGAACATAAACATGTTTTTGCATATGCAGTAGAAACGGCATGTGATGAACACGGATGGGTCCTTGGATATAGTGTTCATCCTGGAAATGAACATGACAGCCGAACATTTCAAACAATCTATGAAAAGGTGAAAAGTTTTGAACCAGAAATGATCGTGGCAGATGCAGGATACAAGACACCAGCGATTGCCAGACAACTTCTGAAAGATAGGATTGAACCATTGTTTCCATATAAACGACCTATGACAAAAAAGGGATTTTTTAAGAAATATGAATATGTTTATGATGAATACTATGATTGTTACATCTGTCCAGAAAATCAGATTCTAAGATACAGTACAACAAACAGGGATGGATACAGAGAATATAAAAGCTGTGGATATCAATGTGAAAAATGTCCACAGATATCCAAATGTACAGAAAGCAAGAATCATGTAAAAGTGATAACACGTCATGTTTGGGAAAAATATATAGAAAAAGCAGAAGATATCCGACATGTAAGAGGGAATAAAGCAATCTATCAGAAACGAAAAGAAACGATAGAAAGAATCTTTGGAACAGCAAAAGAACACCATGGATTTCGATATACACAATACATAGGAAAAGCACGGATGGAAATGAAAGCCGGGCTTACTTTTGCATGTATGAATCTAAAAAAACTGGCAAGATTTCTTGGTAAGAACGGATTGCTAAATGGACAAAAGCGAAGATTTCTAAGAAATTTTTGGATACAATTTAACTTTAAAGGAAAAAATGGTGCTGGGATGATCCCAGCACCTAGTTTGTCTACAGTCTGAATCAAAAATAGATGATTCATTGATTGCCGTTTCTAATGCAATAAGACTATGCGAGAAATTTTCATAAGCCGTTCCCGCAGAACAATCCAGCAATAGATGAATAGCTGTCTGATTTTTGTAAAGAAATTCTTCCAGCCATACCTTATCCTCACAAGGGATTTGATATACATAACCATTTCTTACAATCCGTGTACTTCGGGCGGCCATTTGTCTCCAAAATGCCAATAACTCTTGGGCGGTATCTTTTACTAAGGCATGAAATAGGCCTTCCTTATTTTCAAAATATACATAGATAGCTCCTGTTGTAGCCCCTGCCTTTGTCGCTATGTTTCGGATAGAAACAGCTCTATATCCATGTGCCAAAAATTCATTTTTACCGGCATTAAGTAAGGCTATTCGTAGTTTTTCATTTTTCGTTTTCATAGTTAAGTCAGTTTCCAACCGATTGCTTTTTGCCGAATTGCGATAAAATCAGAGTAAATTCCCGACTGTGCAAGCAATTCTTTGTGCGTACCAGTCTGAACAATCTTTCCCTTGTCCAGCACAATAATCTGATCGGCACCACGAATCGTTTTCAAACGGTGTGCAATCATAATCACTGTCTTTTCTTTTGTTAATGCCTCAATCGCCATTTGAAGCTGTCGCTCATTTTCTGGATCAATGCTGGAAGTCGCTTCATCGAGGATAATCACAGGCGCATTTTTCAAAATAGCTCTGGCAATCGAGATTCTCTGACGCTCTCCACCAGATAAAGTAGAACCGCCCTCACCAATGATCGTTTCATATCCATTGGGTAAAGACATAATAAAATCATGGCAGCAAGCTGCTTTTGCAGCCGCTTCTACTTCCTCCATTGTAGCGTCTGGTTTTCCGAAGCGAATATTATTGATAACGGAATCCTGAAACAAATAAACATTTTGAAAGACCATGCTTATATTCGCCAGCAAACTATCCAGAGTATAATCCCGGATGTCAACTCCGCCTAATTTAATGCTGCCGTGGTTCACATCCCAAAATCGTGAAATCAAATGGCAAAGGGTTGACTTTCCGCTACCGGATGGCCCTACAATCGCTGTAAAACTTTTGGCTGGAATACGGAACGATATATGTTGTAAAGTTTCGCTCTTGTCATAGGAAAAGGAAACATCAGAGAGAGCAATATCTGTATTTTTTACCGAGATTTCTTTTCCGTTAAAGTCCATACGCGGCGTGTTATCAAGGGCTTCTACTTGCTCCATAGCGACATCCATCAGGCCCAATGCTGCAACCATATTTCCAGCCGAGAGCAGAGAAGCATATACCATAAATGCAGCAACAATCATTAACAAACAGTCTGCTAAAGCCATTGTGCCAGAAAAATAAAAACTGATTGCCAATGCGATAATTGCTATATCAAACACATAAAGAATCATTTCCTGAAACATGGTAAAAGGGATAATCGCATATTCCAGATTTAGATTTTCTTTTGTACTGTTTTCAACGGAACGCATAATATTAGAATTACGGCCCTTTAGCCCAAAGGATTTAATAACACTGATTCCGCCTAAAAACTCCATCGTATTTTTTACAAGTTCTGTCTGTGCCTTTTGTTTTTGATGGGCGTTTTTCCCTACCCGCCTATTATAGAGGGAAGTAGCAAATAGAAAGCATACAATTCCAATAAGCATAACCAGACCAATCCGCATGTCAAAAAACAGGAGTGCGATAGATACGATAACAGCCTGAATAAAACCACCGAACATCAATATTAAAGAACGGGGAGCTGTATTTTCAATATCTCCCATGACAGAAGTAAGTACAGCGGTAATGTTCCCCATGCTTGTTTTATTAAAATAGCCCATAGGTACATATTTCATCAAATCCGCAATATGTGTTCTTTTTTCAGCGCACATATAGTAACCTGCTTCCGTCATGCCCTGATTACTGAAAAAGCCAGTAGCAGCTTTTCCTAAAATACTAATCAACATAATGCCAGAAATAGCGAAAACTGGATGGCTAACGATCTGGTTTCCTAAAATTGTTTGAAGCGCAATCATAATAGCTCCGAATTGCAGCGATTCAAAAACAGCATTTAATATACTTGCGATAAGAGCCTTTGCTAACACGCCTTTTTTGGAACCAGAGAAAGCCCATATTTTTCTTAATGTCCGAATCATAATACCGCCTCCTTTTCATCTGCGGCTTCCTGATTGGCCGCCCACATTTTGCGGTACAAGTCGCAATTTTTCAAGAGATAAGAATGTTGGCCCTGGGCCGCAATTTTACCATTTTCAACAACTACAATATTGTCTGCGTCCGTAATTGTAGACAACCGATGTGCAATAACAAGCAAGGTTTTTCCTGTAATCAACTTTGCAATCGCTTCCTGCATAATTGCTTCATTCTCAACGTCAGCGTAGGCGGTCGCCTCATCGAGAATAATAATCGGCGCATTTTTCATCATAGCGCGGGCAATCGCAATTCTTTGGCGTTCTCCGCCAGAAAGCTGGCCGCCGCTTTCTCCAACCTTTGTATCGTAACCAGCAGGCAGCTCACGGATAAATTCATCACATCCTGCCGCATTCGCCATTTGTTCGACTTGCTGATCTGTGGCTTTGGGATTTCCCATTCGGATATTTTCTCGGATGGTATCGTCAAAGAGGAAATTGTCTTGCGAAACGTAAGCAATAAGATTTGTCAACTGCTCCGCAGGAATATTTCGCAGATCAATATTCCCTAACTTAATAGAACCGTCCGTAACATCCCAATAACCTGCAATCAGTTTGGCAATCGTCGATTTCCCGCTGCCCGACGCTCCGACTAACGCGGTTACTGTTCCTGGCATAATGTTCAAATCAATTCCATGCAAAACTTCTGTATTTGCATTATAATGGAACCGAACATTTTCCAAAGAAATTGCTGTATCTGTTATCTTGATTTCCTGTGCTGGGCGTATCAGCTCTGGCGCGTCCAATATTGTGCGGACTTCCCCGGCAATCGTACCTAACATAGCAAAATTATCCGTATAATCTACAACGGCCAATAACGGTTTTATAATTCCCAATGATAGAATCATAATCATAACAAAGGCAGACGCAGATAGAGAACCCTGCAAGTAGAAAAGCACGCCAAAGGGAAGAACCGTAGCGAGAACCGTAGGCATAACAGCGCGGCTACTTGCCATATATTTTTGCGTGTCGTGCATCCAATTTACATAAAATGCGGCGTTTTCATTTACAGCGTCAGTAAATTTTTGATAAGATGTAGCCGACTGATTAAAGGCTTTTATAACTTCAATTCCATTGACATATTCAACAAGTGTTGTATTTAATTTCTTTGTAATTCGTATCTGTTCTTTATACTTCTCTGCAAATCCTTTCATACATCCCATCTGTAAAGCAAAACCTATGGGAAGAACAATTAAAGAAATTAAGGCCATACGCCAATCCAACAAAAACAGATAGATTAAAATAGCGACAGGAACCAAAAGGTTTGCTGTCATTTCCGGGAACATATGAGCTAAAATCGGCTCCATACTGTCGATACGATCAACAAAGGATGTTTTCAAACTTCCCAGAGTATTATTTTGAAAATATCCCATAGGGACGCGCTGCCATTTTTCTACCATAGCTTTTCTTAAAGCCTCCAATGTAGAAAATGTAGCTTTGTGCGACAGAGAAGTTGATAGGTTTGAAAAGCATACCTTTAGGAAATATCCTGCAAGCGCCAATAATACCCACAGTAAAATTTTCTGCACAGATGTTTGGCCCTGAATCAGTTCTGTTATAATCTGACCAGCGCAAATATAGGGAACAATACTACAAGCCACGCCTAAAATGCTGGTAAGTACAGAAAATAGATAGCCTTGACGATTAGGGCGTATAAATTCATCCAATGCCTGCATAAAAGATTGTTTTTTCTGTTCCATTTCAACACACCTCCTTTTTCAATAGGGACATTCTGCGAAATTCAATAACCGCAATTCCGGCGCAGATAATAAAAATAATGACATCCACTACTGCGGGAGCCGCCCAAACACCTCTGATACCCATATCAGCAATCATAGGCAAAATCATGACGCATGGGATAAAAAGAACAATCTGCCGAAGAAGCGACATGATACTGGCTTTTTTCGCCCGTCCCAATGCCTGCAACAGCGTGATAATCACAATCATGGAGCCTTGCAAAATATAAGAACTAAAGAAGATACGGAAATTTGCCACTCCCTGATCTACAATCACCGGGTCAGTAATAAACAAAGACATAACAGCTTTCGGCGCAAGCTCAATGGGAATATAGAACAGGAGTGAAACTAACGTCGCGCCAATCATAAAAACTTTTGCGAGCGTTTTCACCCGGTCATATTGTTTTGCTCCATAATTTGTCCCGGCGGCGGGCTGGAATCCCTGGCTGATTCCCCAAACAGGAATAAAGGCAAAAGACTGAATACGCAGGGCAACACCTAATAAGGTTTGCCATGTATCACCGCCATAGTTAGCGGCTACGTTATAGAGAACTGTTTGCTGAAGCAAGGTTGTAACCTGCATTAACATAGCAGAAATTCCCACGCCGACAATCTCTGGCACCAGAATACGCTCAAACCGGATTTTACAGATACGGACATTTTTGCTCTTTTTCACGAAATACCAAAGTGTGATTGCTGCCTGAACAAATTGGGAGAAGATTGTTGCATAAGCTGCCGCTTCAATTCCCATTCCCAATGGATTCAGCAGGGAAATCAAAATAGGGTCAAGGACAATATTCAAAACTGCGCCGATTCCCATAATTGTCATGGCGCGTTTCAATAAGCCCTCGCCGCGCATTACCATATTAGCCGCCTGTGAAAAGTTTACAAATACAGAGCCTAAAAAGACAATTCTAAGATACTTTACTGCAAGGGACAGAGTTTCCCCGGAAGCGCCGGAAAGAAGCAAAATCTGACGGGTAAATACCGTTCCGATCACAGTAATAATCAGGGAGCAGACAACAATCATCATAATCAAGTTACCCATGATTTTGTCAACGGTGGCCTGGTCTTTTTTCCCGATAGCCCGTGATAATACCGAAGCGGAGCCGACGCCTACCATAATCGCAAGCCCGTTGTTAATCAAAGTGAACGGGTAGGAAACAGATACCGCGCCTACACCGGCTGTACCTACCATTTGTCCTACAAATACTCCATCCATAAAAGAGTACAGCCCAACTACCAGCATACCGATTACCGCAGGAACACAAAGGGAAATCATAAGAGGTATTGGGCGTTCTGTCAGCAACTTTGTTCTACTGTCAGAAGTTTTCATTTTGAACACCTCGCAATCAAAAAAATAAGTGATAGATTAGCTATTTCTAACCTACCACTTATTGTACTGGCATTTGTTTTTTTCATCCACTCTCTACGGCTCAAACCTACTCCCGATGGCTTTTGAATTTACGATAATCAATCGGTGTCATTCCCGTGGCCTTCTTAAATGCTTCTGAAAATTTACTGCAATTTGTATAACCCACTTTAGCCGCAATCGCAGCTACGGTTTCACCGGTTTCCGCCAGCAAATGACCTGCCATATCCATACGGTAAGAACGCATGAAAGAATAGATTGCCGTTCCATATACGCCCTTAAAACAGCGTTTCAGGCTGGAAACAGGTATTTCAAACCGTTTGGACAATTCCTCCATCGTATAATGCTGTTCTGGAGAAGCGGTAATAAAATCGCGTATTTCTTTCACAATTTCAACCTGCTGTTTCACAAAGTAGGGCCTCTCGATCTGTTCTTTGGGGCGTTCCATGTTTTTTAACTGAAACAGGATTTCCAATACCTTGATCTTGTAGTATTCGTCGCTGCTATCCCACGGTACTTGCTCAATTTCCTCGAAAATATGATGGATGATTTCATTTCCTTTTGTAATAAAGGGCTGCCCCTCTGAAAGAAACTTATCCCTGATGGTATAAACATCAATATTTACACCCTTTATAAAGTCTGCCAACGCCTGATTTGCTTCTTTCATGTGAATACGCAGGCTAATTCCGTGGTAATGTCCCATTGGAAAGTGGAGGGTAAATTTACGTCCCGCCCGAATGTCAATCACATAGTTTCCTGATTCCAGATAAACGTATTTATCTTTGGAAATTTCCCATTCTACACGGCCCTCCCTGCAAAAATCCAGCCAAAGAATATCAGCGTCATCACTTTTAACCGTAGGACACTCCTGCATATGAAAATCAGAATGAAGCAGATAAATACCGGGGAACACCCGAAAGGCCGTAGAAATCCCGTCGCCGGTTTCATTTTCCATACGGCCCACTTCGCAAGTATCTGATTTATAATACGGCTTTTTTTTCGTTTCACCCATTCCGTCACCTTACTTTCTAACTTATTTTCCATCACTAATATAAGTGAAAAAAATCGAACAGCTTTCCCATTTCAGCAGTATCAAGGCTGTATTGCTCTACGATTGTTCCGTCCTCTATACGGATAATATTGTCACAGGTCTTTAGAATAAATTCCGGGTCATGTGTCACGATCAACAGCGTTTTTCCTTGTTGTTTAAGCTGTTGCATAAGTTCCGCCACCTGTTCCATATGCCGGAAGTCTAAGCCACTTGTAGGCTCATCTAATAGAAGCATTTTCTTACCAGAAAAAATAGCACCGGCTATGGCTACCCGTTGTTTTTGCCCGCCAGATAATGACATAGGATGTCTTTCACGAAACGAAATGAGATCAAGACGTTCCATAACCTGTTCTACTTTATTCGTGTCTGTATTATCAGTCCCCAAAACAATTTCATCAAACACACTCTCTGCAAATAGCTGGTGGTTGACATCCTGCATAACAAGATAACAGTTTTTCGCCCATTTACGCAAAGAGTACGATTTTCCATTGTCCTGCACTTTCCCGGAACATCTTTTTTCTAAGCCGCACAGACAGCGGAGAAAGGTACTCTTTCCCGCGCCATTTTTACCAATGACTGCAATCGCTGTCCCTTTTGTAAAATTCACCGCAGGAATATGTAACGATTGCTGTTCCCCTTTATAGGTAAAATCCATCTGCTTTAATTGATAAACGCCGGAACCAGAGGATTTTTCTATATGCAATTCATAAATCTGTTTTAGACTGGCGGGCCGCAGCCCTAAATTTTCTACTTCCCTTTTGGACAGTCCTAAAAAATCAGCCGTTGTCCATTCACGGCGTATCTCACCGTTTTGCATATAAATAATGCGGTCAGCCAATTCCATAAGATAATAGAGCCGGTGTTCTGCGATAATGACAGTCTTTCCGGCAGATTTCCAGCATGAAATGATATGCTTTAAGTCCTCAATCGCCGCTACATCCAAATTGGAAGATGATTCGTCCAAAACAAAAATTTCAGGTTCCCCGGCAGATACAGACGCACAGGCGATTTTTTGTTTTTCACCACCTGATAAATGAAAAATATTCCGGTCGATCAGATTCTCAATCTGAAACAAAGAAACCGTCTGATGGATTCGCTCACGGATTTCATCTTCTGGAAGTCCCTGATTTTCACAACTAAACGCAATCTCGCTGGTGGTATCAACATTAAAAAACTGGCTGCGGGGATTCTGAAAGACAGAACCGATTTTCCGGCTCAAAATATGTAATGGCTGCTCCCGGATTTCCTTACCGTCCACCTTGACAATCCCATTTAATTCTCCCTCATAATACCACGGAATAAGCCCGTTTATCAATCGTGTCAACGTAGTCTTTCCACAGCCGGATTCTCCGCAGAGAAGTATGACTTCTCCCTGCCGGATGGAAAGACTGATATTTTTCAGGTTTCCTTTATCCTCACTTCCATTGTAAGTAAAGGTCACGTTTTCAAGTTGAATCATATCATACCCCCTACATGAAGCACAAAGCATATCCAGCAGGCAATACATAACAGAAAACACAACAGGTCAGAAAGATGAAAACCGATCTTACAAATATTTGTGCGTTTTGTATCTCCGCTTAGTCCTCTTGTCAGTGCGGAAATAGATAATTCTTCCCCGATTTTTACAACTGACATTAAAAGGGGAACCATACGATACTCCAACATTTCCATAGGATTACGCAAAGAATTGATTCCTCTCATGTGCATAGCGTCCTTGATTGCTGCGCTTTCCTCTTTAATGGTCGGAAAGAAACGGAACATAACTGACATAGGAATCGTTATTTTACTGGAAATGTGCATACGTTCCATAGCTGCGTTAAACTCGCTGACCTTTGTTGTACTTACCACAAAATATCCAGTAATCAGGCTCGGCATCATTCGGTAAATAATGCCAGCGGTTGCTCCGATCAGAATACTTATCATTCCACTTGTTACAGGCATAACGAAAGAAATCATACTATATGCGGCAGCATAAGCTAAGAGATAAGAAACAGCAGCTTTTACACGGCCAGACAAAAGCAGCAGGGCAAATGGAACCAACGCCAGCACAGGATGAATGACGGTCATGATTCCACCAACCCTGCCACTTATCATAATGGTGCATACTGTGGCTACAAGAGCCAATTTTGTGCGTGGGTCAAGTGTAAAGCGTACTGTATTTTCGTTGCCTGAAATCAGACCAGCAGACACTTAAACGATACCTGCCCGGACAAAATGCTTTTTCAGAACAGCTTTTCCCAATGCGGCTCCGATCAATCCGCCGATGAAGCAGGTCGCCAGTAAAACAAGGAACATCCAGCCAGGTGTATAGGCGCGAAGCGTATCAACATATTCCTGTCCATAACCAGACACTAAATCTGCGAAATAGGATTCCCTCGTCAGATAAAGCGGTATGTAATTGCCAATAAACCAAATGCTATAAACAGCGTAGGCTAATGTCGTATTCTTTTTGTTGGTATAGTTCCCGGCTTTCAAAATGAAATCAGCCGCAAGGCCAAAGATCAGTGCGGTAAACATTGTAAAATATCCCATGCCAAATACAAACATGAGAATCCCGCAGATAATTGCTGTAATTGTTACCATGCCAAATTTTTTGATTTTGGTTAAGTAGAGCATGAAAGGAATCCCGGTAATGATTGGGCCATAGAATGTCATAGCCAGCAGGAAAACTGGAATAAACCCTAACATAGCGCAAGCCAAAAAGACTACAAAGTAGATTGCAGTAAAAATACCTATGGTAATCAGGTCTTTTGCCTGCAATTTAGAAGATTGTTGATTCATAAATTGTTCCTCCGTTTCTTGGTTAGAAAATGCTAACCTATTTTCTTTAGAAAAGGGATACGGAAAAATTTTGTACCCCTTTTCGATTTTTAAGTATATCAATCTCAAAAATTTTCTTCCACTCTCAATAGCTCAAATATGCTCCCGTTGGTTCATAAATTATAAGAACACACTTTACAAAAATAGCACTGGGAAGAATTATAAAATGAAGATAAAACGCATATCATATCATTCCCAGGGCATCCTATGAACAATAGAATGTAATAGGGTGATGTGATATGCCGAATGTAAAAGATTGCCCTGGATTTGAAACCTTTGGGGCAGATGTACAGCAGGCGCGTGAAGCGGTCAATATGTCCCGTCGGGAGCTGGCCAAAAGGGTCGGCATTGATCCGCGCTATCTCGCAAATATTGAGTTGTGCGGCACAATTCCAAGTGTGCCGGTTGTTATGCAGCTTATCCGGCTGTGCAAGTTGCCAGCGGAACGCTATTTCAATCCCGGCTTAATCAGGGAGGACAGCGAACAGCGCCAGCGGACAAGCCACAAGTTGCAGCTCTGCCCGGAAAATACCTGCCTATCGTCGAGGGCGTCATTGACGGGGCAATCAAATTGAATGAAATCGACGGGAAAACGGAGGGTGAATAAAACATCCTCTGTTTTGCTTTTTATGGAGGCCGCGAAAGAGCCTCTTATTTTTTCCCGGAAATTCCGGTTTTGCGGGTAAAATGGGGCGTTCTGTTCGCTCTATATGCAGAGAAAAAGAAAAACAGCAAGCATAGGGAGTGTAGCCACACTCCCGAAAAAGCACCTGTTTGTGCTTTGCTTGTTGGGATAATCCCAAACCCTTATTCGGAGCGGAAAGGACGGTGAACAAAAGGTATATGCAAAGTGAAGAATTCAGCAATTATGCAAAGCTTAGGAATGGCGTAGAAACGGTACCGGCAAACATCCGTAAGAATTACCGCCTTGATAAGTTGCCGCGAGGCAAGCAACGAGGGAAATTCTTCTTCGGAAGCAAAATAGCGGCTCTCAATTTCAGGAAGCTCTTTGGTTTTCGAAAGGGCTTGGTTAATTATGCTCAAAATCCAATATTTGGATAGCAAAAGAATAAAATGACTAAAATCCACTCTATGAAAAATAAGCACCCAGAGAGACAGCCTCAAAAGGCCATTTCCTCTGGGTGCTCATTTCAGCGCTATTTTTCCAGCTCTTTGCTATTGGTCATACATAAAAGGCTTGTTTTGACCCCGGCATCATGTCATTAAGTTTGCGCACAAAACGCTCAATCACTTATGATGGTGATTGAGCGTTTTTATTTCAGCGCAGGGGGATATATAAAAATATGCTTATCGGCTTAACTCAGCAAGGCACAAGATTTAGGTGCCTTTCCCAACTGATTCTCGCTGTTCCTGCGATTGAATCAGGGGTAAAGCTGATCCATACAAACCACATTTTGTAGGTTGCTGTCTAAAGTCGATAAGCATTTATAAAAATAATATTTTTTCACAAAAACACTTGACAAATCAATAAAAATCGAAGGCTTCGCCTTGAAAATGATCGCATCTACATACTATTGCTTCTCCCATTTGAATGCAGTCACCTGACTCCCATCGCTATAGACATAAGTATCTACTAAAATGCCCTTATGCTTTTGATACAAGTGCTTTTGATACAGGTCTCCACCATTATAATCTTCGACAATCTTTATGTTCAGAATCAGTCTACCACGACGGCGCAAGCCCTTGCACGCACCAAGACACGAATGACTACTTGGCTCAATAGTAACTTCCGAGGCCGTTGGAAGGAAGTGAGTGGTCCGAATGTTACACTTGCTTCCAATCAGTGGATGATCGTTATGAGAATCGGTAAGCAGGGAGGAAACTACGACTATCATTACTGGTATCGTACAAACGATGGTCCATGGGCTAATAAACACGGACAGACACCATCCGTCCTTCTGCCTGCATCTGATATGCCAACAACTAATTCTTCGTCTGGATGGACATTAAATGGAAAAACCGGATTTTACAATAGCAGTATCGTATATTGTCAGCTTTTAAGTGAATATGTAATTTCTTGCGCCTGTGTGCCTTTGTGTTATACAGGCGCATTTTGTTTTGGTTGCTTTGGGACAAATTGGTGCTGTTGACAAAGGGTCCCGTCAAGATTTATGCGCAAAATTATTTGCAGGCTCCGGCTGAGTGAAGTCAGCCGACAATAGGGGCGTCGTCCATGGCCGCCTCTAGATACTTTATGTTCATGTATTCTTGCAGCCCCATTAGGTACCTGCCACATGGCGCAGCGTCCCTGTAAATTTCGAGTACAGAGCTCCACTTGCACGGAAAACAAGCCCCGCTCTCACGGAGATTTAGCTCCACCGTCACGGATGCGAGGTCCACGGTGAGCAGAGAGGCTTTTCTCCTCTGCTCACCCATAAGATCATATCGCATTCGGTTCCAACGGTTAATAATCTCTCCAGATTGCTCCCAGATATCCTGCTCAACCCCAGGTATATCCGTCACCCGGTGTTAATATATCAGAGAGTTATTTCTTTTTGTGTTTCTCTCGTTTCTGATTCCTGTGAGTGCGTGAATTATTTTTCTCCAGTTCAAAACAATAAGCAACGTAAAGCAGATTTATAAGCAGGACGATTGCACCGATCACAAAAACAATAACAGAGAATCCTTTGTTTACAAGCCATGCGAACAAGTCTCCTATCAGCCGGAATACACCGATAATGGTGCGTCCTCTTGGAGAAATGTGTTTAATGGTACATACATACTCTACGGCCATAATGATATCAATCACAAAAGATGAAATCAACATACCATCAAAGGATGTAATAGAAAAGGCTCCATATAAACCAATAATACAAGCTGCGACCGCAGCTGCATAAGACAGCCGCTTTTTGAAATCGCCAAGAATGTATAGATTGTATACAAGGATGAAACAATCTAGAGTCAGCCATGCAATGTGTCCCCAGTTGCCGCCTGACGTGATAAGAGCGTGAATCTCCCATCCAAAATTTAAAGCACCAGCAATCAATGGCATGAAAGGCTTTTTTTCCTTCCTGTAAATGAAGCTGTATATGACCATACAGGCATACGCAAGCGACCAGAAGATTATTATTGCTGCATCGCCCATCTGTCACCACTCCCAACATATATCGAATCATAAAAGTAGATTCTTGTTTATTATAGTCTCAGAATCCTGAATTATCAAGACACATTCCGGTTTATAGTTTGTAGCCGCCGCGAAGGTTTTCGGCATTTTATCTCGGCGATTCAATTTCGATGTACCCTCTATTTTGATATAATCACGAAGCAAATCCTGACATGGAAATTGTCTGAGCGTCGAGGAGGTCGTGATCAATATATAGATGGGTTAGCAGACGTAGTGGAAATGCTAAAGGGCCGTGAGGAACCGACGATCCTCCATACAGACCAGGGCTCGGTTTATGGCAAGCATCCGCAAGCGCGGCAGCAGCTATCTCATCGTGGTCTCCATGGGCTATGACTACGAGGGAAATCGTATCAAGCCCAAGCAGAAAACCGTTCATCCACCGGAGGGTCTGACCCCAAAACAGCGGGAGTCCTCTTTGAACGTGACTGCCACCACACGCCGCAGCCAATCCAGCAGCTCACGCTGGCAAAATACATCGACCTGTGGCTCAATGATTACCCGAGAGAAATCCTCAGCTTTATGTCCTCGGCGGAGGCTTTCAAGATAGCGTTTGACCGGGCGGCGTGAACGCTCTAAAAATTTATTCTATCTTTTTCGCACAAAATACTTGACATTTGCGGAGCTCAGGTAGTTCTCCGCTGCAAGCAGGCGGATGAGCAGCGGCGAAAACGCGATGATACCGCCCGCGCAGAGGTAGATTGCGTACGGAAGTTTATGCTTCGTTCGCCTCTGAAAAGGTGAAGAAAATGCCTGCTGTCAAGAATGGTTTCAAAATTGAGATTTTTAATGTCCCGACATCGTGATCGTGGAGATGCAGCCCTATTACTTTGCTTTTCAGCTTTCTGTTTGGAATTGCTTTTCAGCCTTCTGCCTGATATAATAATGGTAGCATAACGCGAGAAGCTCATCGATAAGATCGGGTGTATTTATGTGAACGCCAAGACCTGATTGGACAAAGAAAGGGTGGGGAGAATGTTATGTCAGAGATAATGTGGCACATCTGCATTTCGAGCATCTACACCCGTGACCGAGTTAGATTGCTTTCTACGATGGGAACGCTTTAATTGCGATTGTGGTCGGAATTCATTGATACTGTTATCTTTTTGAGCTTTGCTTATGGCTGGATACAAATGTTAAGGGAGATATTGATATGGCATTTTTAAATGAAAACGAATGGATACGCCTCAATGAGATCGCATACAATATTTCATTTATCTATACAGTAGAGGAAATGCAGCATGAAATTCTCAACCGATGGCTTCCTTTTTTGATTTCGTATGATAGCGCAATTTTTGCCCGAATCTCTACTGCGGAGAATGGATCCTATCAGTTTCAGGCCCCAGCAGCTTTTCATCTGCCTCAGCAGGCTGTCGATGTCTGGATGCAGGAAAGTCTGAATTCAGATGCTTTTCGCTGGGCGCTGTATACCTGTGAAGGCGGTGCTTTTCGGGAATCTATGGCATCTTCGGATGAACAGGTGAATAGCAGCGGAATCTACCAGAACTTCTATCTGCCCAATCACTTGGCATATTCCGTCGGCCTTTCCATCTCCTTTCGAGAAGAACCGGTCGGCTTATTGAAATTGTACCGGCAAGCTGATAAGCCTCCGTTTAGCGAACGGGATATGTTTGTATTGGAGCAGTTGCACAAGCACTTTGCATACCGTTTAGTATATGAAGCAAAAAAGGGAGACACCCGCTATTTTTACGCAAAAGGATATCATGAAAAGTTGTGCAGCCAGTACGGCTTGACCAGTCGAGAAGGGGAAATGTTAGATTTGGCCGTACACGGGCTGTCCAATGAAGATATCGCTCAAAAAATGAATATCAGTATCCATACGGTAAAAAAACATTTCCACAGCATATATACCAAAATGAATGTGCGTAACCGGATACAGATGATCCAGAGTCTTCCTGTATCAACCAACAAAATCGATTTTGATGCGCTATAAATAAAACTCGGGAAAAATGTACCGCCTGCATTGGCTAAACTGCATTATCCTTTGGTAGTATATAAAGATTCGTTGGTCTTACATCGGGACACAGAAGGCTTGTCCAAATAATATACAGACTACATAAAATGGAACTGGCGCTGAATTTTAACGCCGGTTCCATTTTGCTATATTTGGGGTACAAAAGTTGGGGGATGCATATGAAACGAAGCGATATTTGGTGGGCAGCTGCTTATGGGTTGTTGGCTGTGTTTACGGTACTCTTTTGCGTCACAGGAGGCTTTGCCAAGGTCAATACAGCGTATCCTTATCTGGCAGGTTTTGCGCAATTCGCTGTCTATGCTACGGCGGGTGAGTTGCTCTCCGGACGTCTGTTGGAGGGAACTTGGCAGATCAACCGGGCGACTTGGTTCAAAAGCCTGAGTTGGGGAATAGGAGGCGTCCTTGTCACGCTGGCCTTTACCGTGTTCAGCCAAGGTACCCGGCAAGCCATGGCAGCAGGTCTTCTTCCGGGATATGGAAATGCTCTGGCACAGGCCTTTTTTACCAGCGTTACCAATAATCTGTTTTTTGCTCCTATTCATTCCGCTCTGATGCGAGTATGTGGAAATTATGCTGAAATCCGCTTTTTGGCGGGGCAGCATATCACTCCACGCCACGCGGTGGACTCTGTAGATTGGGGAGAATTGATCGATTTTACTCTGTTTAAAACGATTCCTCTCTTTTGGATCCCCGTCAATACCGTGGGATTTCTTCTTCCGCAAGAATATCGTATCGTATATGCAGCGGTGCTTTCCTTGGCATTTGGAATATTGATGACTGTTCTCAAATTAAGGGAACGGAAGAATCGGAGTAGAAAGGAGTTACCTATATGATTCAAATTTCAGACAACACTCAGCAGATCCAACCCTCCAAGATTCGAAAAATGTTCAATAAGGCGCTGGAGTACGATCATGTCATTAGTTTTACACTGGGAGAACCGGATTTTACTGCCTCGCCGAACGTAGTGGAGGCTGGGTGCAGGGCCATTCGGGAAGGAAAGACCAAGTATTCAGAAAATGCAGGGCTGCTGGCTCTGCGCCAGGCGATTGCAGAGTATCTCCATCGCACAGAGGGACTCTCTTACGATCCTGCAAGCCAAATTGTGGTGACGCCTGGAGCCATGGGAGCCTTGTTTTTGGC
>ERZ779820.1211-NODE-1211-length-16411-cov-16.256175_pt1 | contig 16411 bp, 21 predicted proteins | sample MGYA00511563_ERZ779820 | MGnify/ENA primary metagenome ERZ779820 (study PRJEB29588, sample SAMEA1964852) | human gut metagenome | biome: human gut; feature: human-associated habitat; material: faeces | place: Denmark | collected 2008/2010 ...
GGTTAAGATGAGGAAAACCTCATTTTAACTTGTACTAAATCTTGACATAGGACCATCTCCATATATTGTGCTTTAAAGTTTTCTATGTTACTATATTTCCATATTAAGTTGAAATGAGGTAAAATAATGTTAACACTACCAAATACTCTAGATAATTTCCTAAATAAATGTATATCCATTCCTATTGTTAAGTACCATGAACTTGGACATGCTAAAGCAATTTGCAAAGTAATCGAGAAAAATCCGAACCTCAGTAATGTAAAGCCTATCATTTTAATAGGAGACTATGAAAAATTTCCAGTTCCCACTAGCATCAATGAAGACAAACGCATAATCTATTTTAAGCAGAGTAAGGGACATACCAAGGGAATTACTCTGCACCCTGACTTTGCAAAGATGAACGATAAAGAACTGAAAATATGCTTAAAAGCCGGGCATTATAGAGAAGCTAAAATATATCTACCCATATGTATCCTACTTTTATTATCTGCTTTACAAACTAACTCATTATGCCCAGTATTCATGTCTATTGCTATTATTATATTTTTTATTTGTCTTATGCTTAAAAGTAGTGATTGGCTATATGCCAAAAACCTTATCTCTTTTCGTCACTCAAAGGATTGGACTGCTCTTTATTCCTCTTATGAGCATCTCGTAAAATCAGATAAGCATCTCTATACATAAATGTAAGAGATAAAATCACATAAGTGCAGTTGCAAAAATATACTATGTCTCCAGCTGCATTACTACCAGTAAACTTGCTTATTAAGTAAGCAATCACTGTTATTATTTGTATAGGCAAAAATACTAATGCCCAATATATACCAATATAAAAGTCATCTCCACCCATATAAATGCTCCTTTCTTAATAAAAAATTTAAAATAAAATATACCTTTATATATTTTAGAAGCTGAAATTTAAGCTCTAATGTAAATAAGATGGAGCCTCAACTATAAAAGTTAAGCTCCATCTTGATAGCTAATGCCGTGTAAAGTTGTTTTATTTAGTTGTCTTTCCTCTAAACTGTAAGCCTTAAATTACAGAATACTTCTTTATATATGATTGAATCTTCTTTACAAAGTCTAAGGCTAAATTAAAGTCAGAAGCAATCTTTTCTACTGAATCTCCAAATTTTGTACCAAGCATTATACAACCGATATCATCTTCTTTTTGAGCTAACTCTTCTTTTGTAAATAGATTCTTCCTATGCCAAAGTAACTGTACTGTACAATTAAGTCCTTCTGCAATCTCTTTAGTTGTCTTTCCACTCACTTGCAATAGAATCACTTCATCTATGTCTATATACTGTTTTGCAGAATTTCTCTTGCAAACTTCTCTTTCATCAGAAGATAAACTTACATCTATATCAAGATTGTAATTCTCTTTCATGCATGACTTCAAATAATGAAGCATTTCATCTGGATTTAGTATGTCACTTCTTATAATGCTAAAGTCGCAATCTAAACCATTTTGTCCTCTAAGCTTTTCCAGAATGGTTATTATATTGTAACCAGCATCCTTTAATGTCTTTTTCTTTATCTTATCTTGCTCTATTTTATCTGCGTGATAGTTATATCCAGAATACTCAATGCCAAATTTCAAATCAGGAACGAACACATCAACCTCATATCCCTCAACCTTTGCTCTATTCATAACTTTATGCTCTTTTAATTCTCTTTGAAGTATGTAGTATAAAATCTGTTCTCCATAGGAAGTTTGAGTTTTATCACATTTAGGACAGTCTGTTCCGACACTTACCCTGCATAACAATGAAGTTTTCCATTCATGCCCACAAGCACTACACTTCCAGTAAACTTTCTTGCCAGACATAGGAGCTATTTCTTCCGGAAGTAACTCATTTTTAGAGCTGTATTCTAATAATATTCTCTGTCCTCGTTCCCCATTTCTCATGCACCACAAGTATAAATTATTTGTTTCGTGTACGCGGCCAGCACATGAAGGACAACCACTATAGTTTCGTGTTCTATGTTGCATTTGAGCCTCCCATTCAAACCCACAGGCACTACACACCCATTTAGCTTTATAATCGGTTTTAGGTGCTACTTCATCCAGCCTCTTCTCATTTTTTGTTGAATACTCTTCCAAAAGTTTCTTTCCATACTCTCCATGCTCTTGACACCATAAATATAAGTTATTTGTTTCCACAACATGTCCAGAACATGAAGGACACCCATAATGTCTAACTGTTCTCATAAACATTTTTGTACTCCACTCATATCCGCAAGTACTACACTTCCAGTAAACTCTCTTTCCACTTCCAGCAGCTATCTTTTCAGCAGGCTGCCCGTTTTTAGAACTGTATTCAGACAAAAGTAAACTGCCTCTTTCTCCATTTTCATTGCACCAATCTAATAAACTCTTCCCTTTTGTAGATGTATATTCTTCATTTTGTGCCCTTATTTTTTCTATGCTCCTATTATTCCATTTTCTTATGCCACATTCTCTACTACAGTACTTCTGACCAGATGTTGATGGTTCAAACTCTTTTCCACAGTACTCACATATCTTATATGTCATGATAAACTTTACTCCTTTGTTAATAAAAATAAAAATTTATCACTACATATAAACAAGCTAATTTGTAAGTAGCAGATCTCTTAAAAAGCTCTTAAAATGCAGTTAAGGAGCTGAGTGCTTAACCCAACTCCTACAATGCATATCTTAGTTTAAATAATTTAAAATGTTGATCAATGTAAACTTCCATAATTGCTGCCGTCGCCCATCATATCCAGCGCTTGCTCTAACCACCAATCGTCATCAGCATCAGATTGCACCTCTGTATCATCATTTCCGGTCTGGTTGTTTGAAGCTTCTGTATTACCAACATCCTGTCCACCTGTTGTATGAGTTGTACCGGATACGTCCTGAACATTGTCTACGTTTAAACCGGCATTTTTTAATGCTGATAATGTAGAATCTGTTAATGCTCCTTCGTCATCTGCATTGGTACTAGCAGAAATTGTAATGCCATTATAAACTTCGCCATTCTTTACTAGATGTCCATAATGCCCATCATGCACTTCTGACAGTAAGTAATACTTACCATAGGACTTATAAACTCCTGTCCTCATAACTCCATTGTCATCTAATAAATACCAGTTATGATCTACTTCATCCTGTACCCAACGATTTACTGCATAGCCTCCTATATTAAGACGATACTTCCAACTTCCATCTGCTTGTGTCTCCCAATAAATGGAGTAAGGTAACTGGGACTGCTCTGCTGCTTGAGCTGTAATAGTTGTCATCTCGTTTAAGTACTGCCCTAATGGGTTGCTCTGAGTGATAGGAGCCATTGTCATCATCAATAATGCTCCTGTTGTTAGGATAATTTTCTTAAGTCTGTTCTTCATAATCATTGTCTCCAAATTGTTATATGTAGATATATAAGTAAGCACCCTTATGAGGGGTCTGCTCTTCTATCTTAGTAGTGCTTCTTCTGTAGTTCTTTATGTAATCATGTACCACACAGCACACAAACATAGTTGATGATACAAGTAAACCAATACCAGTTGTGAAGAATAAGCTAATGCTGTTTGCATAAATTACAGTTGCTACAAAAGTTAAGCCAAATACAATGTTTAATGCTATTACGATTTTTGAAAATTTGTTCATATGTTTACATCCTTTCTTTTTAAGCATAAATTATGATGTTAGCCTAATAAGGCTATGGAACTTAGCAATGAGATTGGTTTAAGTTCTCATTGCTAAGTTACTGTATCTAAATGATTAGGTAAAAAGCTTAATTATAAAGATGACCCTTTGCTCCTGTACCACCCTCTTTAAAGCCACCACCGCCATACCATTTGTCTAACAACGCTTGATTGCGATCATTCACATTCTGAGGCTGAGATGGCTGAGGAGCTGGTGAAGGTGATGTTATCTCGCCATCGGATACATGCTGACTGCCGGATATGTCGGGAACATTATCTACATTGACTCCAGCATTTCTTAATGCTGATAAGGTAGAATCTGTTAATGCTCCTTCATCATCTGCATTGGTGCTGGCTGATATGGTTATGCCTTGATAAACCTCTCCATTTTTAACCATATGACCATAATGCCCATCATGTAACTCTGATAAGAGATAATACTTACCATTAGACTTGTAAACTCCAGACTGCATAGTAGCGGATTCATCCATGTAATACCAGTTTTTATCTACTTCATCTTGAATCCATCCAGAAGCATATCCACCTGTATTAAGACGATACTTCCAACTACCATCTGCCTGTGTCTCCCAATAAATGGAGTAAGGAAGTTCTGCTGCTTGAACCTCCATAGAACCCAGAGGATTTGTCTGAGCTATGGGTGCTGCTGTTAAACACAACAAAGCTCCTGTTGTTAGGATAAGTCTGTTAAGTCTGATTCTCATTGCTTGCCTCCTATTGTAATCTCACTGTATCAATACACTTAAAAATAAATTTAATACCACCTATAAACAAGCTCGATTCTAAGTAGTAACTATCATAAAGAAGCAGGAGGGGTAGGAGGAGTTAAACCAATCCGGAACCCTGCTTACCTCATTTTAACAGTACACTTTTAATTGTTCAATGTTTGGTAATTTGGTAACTGCTAGGTTGATAACGCTAACTTGAAATATACACTGAGGGCATCAGTCCTGTAAACTAATACCCTCTATGCTGTCTATATCCTCTATGCTGTCTATTCATAGTCAAAGCTGACCTCTTTGATAGGAAAACCAAAAAAGCAAGGTGTAAGCATCCAACCTCACGCCTCGCTGTCTTTTTGAGTACAACAAATAAACTCCTAGCCATTTTCCATCTTGTCTAAAGCCTAAACTTAGATTATAATGTAATGGCATAGTAGTGGTAGCAACCATTGCGAAAGGTGTTCTGCAAAACACGTTTCACACCTAGGAGAGTGTTCCAGCACTCTTCTAGGTGCTATGCTTTTTTAGTTTTCAAGCTTATTCTAACACAGACAGCCTTTTTATTCAATTAGATTAGTTCATTTTCTTATGCAATCATATTTCTTATCACGCTCCATTTCTTTTATATGCTCCTATTGTAACGCTAACGATCCAATTTGGCAGTAGACAATCTGCCGGATTTCACGCTATCCATTTATGGACTATGCCAGTTCTTTGCTCAGAATAGTCAGAATCATTTTAGATATGCCATATATTTGTATTTATGTTGGGACTATTTTGCTTTCCAAGCTATTGCATTTTCTTATGTCAACCATTTTTAGACTTGCCATACATGGACTTGATATGTATAAATCCACACTGAGGAATGCTTTCCTACACCAGTCTCATGCTTAACAGGATTTGACACAGCTATAAATCTGGTAATTTGGTAATCAACTCGTCTATGGAATGTCAGCCTAAAATAGGAATGCTCTACTGCCATTAAACTCAAAGCATCACAGCAGTTCTCAAAGTATCAAGTCTCAATGCCCAATCTACAAGAAAAAGATCCCATAGCTCAAGCAGAGAGGAGATATATCTCAGATTTTTCTAGCACCTATTAGTCACTTAAAAGCTTGGAGAATGGTATTAAATTTTTTTCCTACTGCTCCCAGATTTTAAGGGAGTCTAAAGTAGCAGGGAGCAAGCCAGAGCGTAGCGGTAAGCCAAAGGAATCTCTTCTGAGATGTCAGTGGGGAGGAAGTAGAAGCTATAAGCTCCTATCCGAAGATAAACCAAACATCTCACTCAGCTCCCATACTCCGATATGTCATACCGGATAAACAGAAAAAGCTGCCGAATCCACAGGAACGCTTGCTACCAGCTCTCAGAAGCTATACCCGTTACAGCCTTATGCTACCCTGAACGATTATGCCATACTATACCAATCCAGAATGCCACTGAATCCACAGGAACGCTTGCTACCAGCTCTCAGAAGCCATACCCTTAGTTCTTATGCCATACTACTCCGATATGCTATATCAGATAAACCAAACCAGCCAGCAAATTCAGTCCGAAGATTAGCTCTCATACGAATGCTATCTCGGAAAAATACATTTTTCCATATGCTTATGATAACATATCTATATGCTATACTGAGCAGATACGCTATACTAGGTAAACCAGAACTGTCAAATAATTCAGTCCAAAGATTCACTCACATACGAATGCTTACACCTTGGAAAAATACATTTTTCCATATGCTTATGATAGCATATCTATATGCTATACTGCGCAGATACGCTATACTACGTAAACCAGAACTGTCAAATAATTCAGTCCGAAGATTAGCTCTCATACGAATGCTACCTCAGAAAAATACATTTTTCCATATGCTTATGATAACATATCTATATGCTATACTGCGCAGATACGCTATACTACGTAAACCAGAATTGTCAAATAATTCAGTCCGAAGATTAACATCTGCTAACAGAAGCCATATTGCTTATTTTCTATGCTGTACTTATTATTTCTTGCCTCCTGCCCCTTTCAGCTGATTTAAACGATTCCTGATTGTCCGATCCGTCACACCAAAGTACTCCGCCAGACGCTTATTGCTCCATCCACATTTATATTTAAAGGTTTTTAACAGATCCATGTCTATATCCTTCATTGCAGGCTTAATCTCTCCGCTCCGTATCTTTTCCTGATATTCACGCATACTCGTAAATTTCAGCTTGCTCAGCTCGTCACAGCAGTCAAGTAAATAGCAAATAATGTCTATATTGCTAATATTATCACGCCTTGCTCTAAAAAGAAGAGCGTTCACTTGCTCTATCTGCTCTTTACTAGAAAAAACGCCTTTTATTTTTTTCCTCTTGATCTCTTCTGTTATTGCCATCAGATCCATGTCACTTAAATTGTCCCAATGATATTCCATATAGCTCAACATGCTTATCTCTCCTTTTCTTTTTTCTCTTACTTATCGGAATGCTTACTTCAGCAGTCGGTTCAAAATCGGGATTTTTTGGAACAGACTGTATATGTAGTCCAAGTCTCCATCCTGTTTCCGTTTCTGCTCGATATATTGCTCCCTGTCAATCATATAGCAGCAACAGCTCATAATATACAATAGAAGCTGCGTTTCAGTGATTCCCTGTCTCTCTGCCCGTTTTATCAAGTCCCAGATTCCACTCTTACGGGATAAACAATTCATATAGCTGAGCATTTCTCTATCTTTCTGCTTAATATCAGAAAGGATCTGCTCCTTCTCCTCTTCTGAAAGTTCTCGCCAGTTATATCTTGTTCGGATACTCACGCTCTCATCTCCTAACCTGCTATTTTTTGGTAATTTGGTAACCAATCCATTAACGATGCACCGTTAACTGATAAATGCTTGATAAGCCAGAGGCAATGCCCCTGACTTATAAACCATGGTCTCTATTTAATTTTTCTTGCTCCTGCGTCCTCTCCGCTTGCTGGACGGTTCGGATTCCAAAGAGGTCTCTGACGGCTCCAAGTGATCTGTCTCAGATTCTGGCTGCTCCTCAATACTCTCAAACGGTGCATCTCCCATTACAGGCTGTTCCTCAGTTGGTTCAGATGGGGATTCCTCAACACCAGAAGCTTCACTATGACCATCCACAAGCTCTATTTCCAGCTTATCTGCATCCGGTTCCGGTAAACCAATCTCCGGCAAGACAACTTGTCCCTCAGCTACGCCAGCGTCCTCACATTCTGTCAGGTTCGGCTCCAACTCACGCTCTCGAAGCATCTCTACCAACGCCTCAAGTGCATACGTCGAAGTCCTGACTTCATCTCTCAGTTGCTCACTCAACTCCTGCACCTGAGGATAGATACTCTTCTCTGCATCTGTCAGCTCCAGCATATTGAATGTACACGCCCTGTCAAGGTCAAGCTGAAATCTACGACACACGTTATAGATTTTCTCAAATGTTGTGGATTTGACTTTCCCAACGCCCTTCACATAACAACCACGCCGAACCGGATAAATCTCTCCGTCTGCGGTCATCATTTTAATTGCTCCGGCGATTACTCCATCTGTCACACCATTGTCTATATGGGTCTGAACATACTCTACGATGTCCTTACGTTCTGCCTCTTCCTGTACCTGACCCATAAACGCTGCGATTAAACTCTTCACTTCTGCTGTCTTTGATGTAAACATTTTCTCACTCATATCTTGATTGCTCCTTTATTTTTTCTTTTTTGATACTACTACTCTAACGCTGATTTCATACGGCGTCTGTAGACGTAATGCAAGAACATCGGCTCTCTGTTTTAGGGACAATCCACAGGAAACTGCCATTACGGCACTTTTATCATCTGAACATTGCAATCCATACACAGGATATTCACGTCTTTTGTTGCTCTTACACTATTCCCACAGACAGGACATAGATATTTTCTGGTGCTGCTCGGTCTTTTCTTAGGGGATTCATCCCCATCTGTCCCCTCTTCATTGCCCGATCCACTCGGTCCGATACCGCCGCTATCCGGTTCTCCACCCAGACGATAATTCTCACAGGCAGCATCCAATCCCCAGTCTTGAATGTTCTGAATAAACTCCTCAGTCGGTTCTGTCACGCTCCATCCGATATAACCAGCTTTACTGATTTTAAGACCACGCCTCTCTGCCTCCACCTTAAAGCTCTTGTTATGATACCTGCCGGCATTAGATGTATCCTTGATTCCGTTCTCCATACAGTAAATATGAACCATCTCATGCATCAAGGTCGCAAGGACTTGTTCAATCGGGCGGGACAGATACTCGGCTCCCAGATTCAACTCATAATAACGCCCCTCTCCGGAAGCCCAGACTTTCTGCGTTGTGCAATGTCCATACGCCCCCCGGCTGGATTGAATGGTAATCATTGCAACCGGAAGACCATTATCAAAATACTCCTGATTAAATACCGCATAAGCATTCTCCAACTTTTTTGTATCGGCACTCAGCAAACGGAATCACCTCTCTCATAAATAAAATAAATATAAATATACCCTTCAACACTGCACAGTCAAAAAAAATGATTCTCCGTTCTTCAAGAATGCCCCTAAACGAGAGAACAGCCGTGAGCTTACGGCTCACGACTGTCATCCTCGTTCTCGATACTTTCAACTATTTTCAAGCAGACCTTTTTCATCATACGATATCCGGCTAACACAACCACCGCATCCAGCATCACAATCATCACGATTGCGATTACCGCAACAACCTGTACCATCATCTCAGCACCTCCTAATTTTTAATGGTGCCATTCTAACGCCGCATAATGCTTCCGGCAATGGTGATGACGCACAAACTTACCCTTATGATTTTAGGGATATCCACGGATTTCCGCCTCCATATCCTTCGATTTTCCATCTTTACTTTTCTTCGGAATCACCCTCACAGCCCCCTCTGTGGCTTGCCAGAATCCTCGTATTCTGGTTTTTATTCCCTTGCCCTACTCTCTTACCATACCACATCTATACTCCCTTAGAGCTTGCAGCAAATCTGCATGATTTTTTCTATTCTCCATTTTCAAATCGCCGCCATTCTCCTCATTCCAGAAACTCACAGACCCCTCTGTGGCTTGCCAGAATCCCCATATTCCGGTTTTTATTCTCTTGTCCTACTCTCTTACCATACCACATCTATACCCCCTTAGAGCTTGCAGCAAATCTGCTTCAACTTTATCCACATCCTTTTTCCATTCCACCTAGAAATCCACATTCTTTTCCTGTTTATACCCAATAAACCCTAAGCCGACTTCCAACCAGACGCACCCCACCACTTCTCTCCTACGCTCTCAAACTCTTCCCACAACGCAAAAAAGACCCCGTACCCCTCAGGATACAGAGTCTTTTGAAAAATCTTTATATGACCGTTGTGAGTAAAAAATTGAGTAAAACACTTACCCAATCGCCCGCAAACCCTTGATTTTACAGGCTTCTACTCGCATGTATAAGGCATCAGAGCAATGTGACGTGCTCTCTTGATAGCTACTGTAAGAGCTCTCTGATGCTTTGCACAGTTTCCTGTGATTCTTCTAGGAAGAATTTTACCTCTCTCAGATACGTATCTCTTTAACTTGTTTGTATCCTTGTAATCGATAGTGCCGTTCTTCTCTCCACAGAAAACGCAAACTTTTTTTCTTCTGCGCATGCCGCCTCTTCTTACCTTAGAAGCGTCTGCCTTATCACCTTTATTGAATGCCATTGGTGTTCCCTCCTTCAAAACTGCCGATGCTGCAATCCTTCGTTCAACTGGCGCCCTGGCGGGCCTTCACGTCTCTAGTTGAACGGAAGTCCTTCATCTTCTACTCCGTCGGGGATATTCATAAAGCCGTCGCCGATTGCGCTTGCAGGCGCCGGACGCTGCGCTGCCTGGTAGCCGCCGTCATGTCCTGCTCCCTGGGAAGCGTTCTTGCTCTCAGCGAACTCCTGATCCTCAACGATTACATCTGTTGTATAAACTTTCTGACCGTCTCTGTTTGTGTAGCTGCCTGTCTGGATTCTTCCCGTCACGAGAACCTTGGTTCCCTGATGGAAATACTTCTCTGCAAACTCTCCTGCCCTGTCAAATGCAACGCACTGGATGAAGTCTGCTGTCTGCGCTCCGTCATCCTGGCTTCTGCGGCCTCTTCTGTCAACTGCCAGCGTATATCTGGCGATTGCCATGGCCCGCTCTCCCTGAGAATACCGAACCTCCGGATCTCTGGTAAGTCTACCCATCAGAATTACTTTATTCATACGATCACTCTTTCTTTATTTATGCATCCTGTCTTACGCATAAGTATCTGATTACCGGCTCCATGATACGTACATGTGCCTCTACCTCGTTCGGGCATGTGGAATCAGACTCAAACTGGATAAAGTAGTAGAAGCCCTCTTTCATCTTCTGGATCTCGTAAGCTAATCTCTTCTTACCCCACTCGTCCACATTTGTTACAGTACCGCCGAAACGTGCGATGTAACCTTTTACTTTCTCGATGGCTGCTGCTCTCTCTTCGTCTTCCAGCTTTACGCTAAGAACAACTGCTAACTCATACTTGTTCATGCTGCTAAACCTCCTTGTGGTCTCTGACTCCCTGACTTTTAACAGAGAGTAAGGAATTTCAATAATATATCACGAATATTTATCTTACCAGAGAAACCTGATTAAATCAAGCTCTTTTTTGCTTTTTCTCCGTGTTTTTCTTTCTGTTACGCCTTCTTTTCCCCGTCTGCCGAGCGGAGTCCTCTTGTGCTCTTCTCCACCAGCGGGCGGGCCATCATCACCTGGTGGCCGCAGCCGGTGCACTTCAGCCTGAAATCGGCGCCTACCCGGAGAATTTCCCACTCTCTGCTGCCGCAGGGGTGGGGCTTTTTCAATTTTACAATGTCTCCCACTTCATATGTCATGTATTGTGTCTCCCTGTTTTCAACTGATAAAACGTCTCTTATCTGATTATTTACAGTCCGGCTGCCTCCGCTAATGCCTCTCCCACGCTGCCGCAGATGACCAGATCTGCCTGGCTGTCTCTGGAGGTGGCCGACTTATTGATTAATACCAGTTTCGTTCCCCTGTAATAGTCAATCAGCCCGGCTGCCGGATAGACGGTCAGAGAGGTTCCGCCGATAATCAGCACATCGGCATTCCTGATATGTTCAATCGAGCGGGAGAGCACGCTGTCGTCCAGTCCCTCCTCGTAAAGCACCACATCCGGCTTAATCACTCCGCCGCAGCTGCATTTAGGAACGCCTTCGCAGGAGAGGATGTGCTCCATGGAATAAAACTGGCCGCATCTTTCGCAGTAATTGCGGTGTACAGAGCCGTGAAGCTCCAGTACCTCCCGGCTTCCCGCGGCCTGATGGAGCCCGTCGATGTTCTGGGTAATGACGGCTCTCACCTTTCCCTCCCGCTCCAGCCTGGCCAGGGCCAGATGGGCGCGGTTGGGCTGCACCTTGGGAAACAGCATTTTATTTCTGTAGAACCGGTAAAATTCCTCTGTCTTCCTTAAATAGAAAGTATGGCTCAAAATTGTCTCCGGCGGATAGTCATACTCCTGATTGTAAAGGCCGTCCACACTTCTGAAATCAGGAATTCCGCTCTCTGTGGAGACTCCCGCTCCTCCAAAAAACACCACGTTCCGGCTTTCCTGAACCCACTTCTTTAAAAGTTCTCTCTTTTTCTTTTCCTCAGCGCTGTTTTCTCCCATCATCAGCTCTCCTCTCCCTCATTTACACGACCTCATCTAAGAATACGCCGTCTATTGGGCGCACGTCTTTTGTCCAGGCTGGAAGATCGGTTCCGTCCATTCTGCCCTCCTCAGCCGCAATCTCGCTTAAAGGCCTGAAGCCGAACAGCCACTGGGCCAGGCCGTCGACAGAGATCGCCAGAGTCTCCTTGCTCTGCTTCTCCCCCGCCTCGTCTGTCTTCACCGCCCTGGCCCCTCCGGCCTTGTCTGTAAAAATCTCATACCGTCCGGCGCAGGCAGGCAGGAATGGATCTGCAATCTCCAGGTATCCGTCCGGCTCTGATTCTGTTTTCTTCGCGGTTCCGTCTGGCTGCTCTGGGCCAGCAACGGCAAAGCCTCCTCCGGAAACCATCTGGAAAAAGGTCTCCACATCCGTCACTCTGGCCATAATTGCAGGCTTTTCCTGCTCTTTTTCCCGGGTAACCAGACAGTCCTTTGCGTAGAGGAGACGCTGTTCTCTCTTTTCCAGTCCCCACTCTCCGTGAAGACCGACCAGCTTCTCCTCTCCATTTTCCTCTTCCATTAAAAATTCCAGAATGCCGTCCTCGCTGGCTAATTCCCGCATCAGGCGGGCTGCATAGGCCTCGTCCCTGCGGCACCAGGCCTCAAACCGCTCCTCCATCCACCGCTCCATAAAAGACGCCGCCAGAGCCGCGTCCTCCCGGCTGCTGCACGGCCTGCAGCTTAACGCTTCCCGTGCCTTTTCTGTCAGCTGGAACCTGGGCTGACGGTAGATGAAGGCGAACTGGAAAGGCCGGTAAATGGCCTCGTCCGCCGGCATCAGGAAGGTAAACGGCACGTGGGCCCGGTTCATGTCCTCCAGCATTTTTTTGAGGATGGAGCGCATGTGGCCCCGGTGACGGCTGTCCCCGGCGGTTGCTACTCCTACGATATAATCGACGGGCCATTCTCTGCCCCGGCAGACAAAGGAGTAGGGATTCAGCTGGGCCATAGACACCAGTTTTCCTTCCTCCGCCTTCACTAAAATCCTGTTATCCTTTACCTTTTCCCCATAATAATAGTCTGCAAAGGAGACGGAATCATCGGGAAAGGCCTCGTGCCACAGCTCCCGGCAGCGCTGCTTTTCCTCCTCGTCTGCATAGCGGAGTCCATCCTTCCACACGGTATTTTCGCTTCTGTCTTCAGATGTTCCTCCCAGCTGCGCCGCTGTCAGTTCTTCCTCCGTATCGGCCAGAGCCCCTATTTTTTCCGCCCAGCCAAAGCCCTTCTCTTGGCCGGCTCCCTGGCCAAAGGAAATCTGCTGCACCAGATATTTTTTTGCAAAATCAATGGGACAGTAGGACATTTTCGCCTTTCTGAGGCCTTCCAGGCCCAGATCGTCCTCCCGGTTGACCAGCTCGATTCCAGGAAATTCCTCTAAAAGGAACTGCTGGTTGATCAGCTGATACAGTCCCCGCATCTCCGGATTGGCCTTCTCAATGTGGATGACAGCCATCCGCTCCAGCGGATTATAGCTTCCGATAGAGAACGCCTCCAACTCCCCGTCTACGTAGATACCGCCCATGCGGATATTTAAGGAACAGCAGTTTCTGAGAATTTCGTGAATGCCCCTGACCTCAAAATCCAGATGCTCCTCCACGTCCTCTCCCTTTTTCTCTCTCCAGCGGTCCAAAAACTTCCAGACGTCCTGAATGTAGTCGCAGGTCAGCGTCCTGTATTCATATCGTCCCTCATAATTCCTCTTAAAAGCGTTCAAATGGTTTTTCTTTTTGTGAAGCTTCTTTCCGGAAAGGGTTTTCAGAGCCTCGGCGGAATAAATATAATCTGCGGCCCCCTCCTCTTCCTTTACCAGATAATGCTCCGGAGACAGATTCAGGCATTTCACAGCCTCCTCATCCGCCAGGTTGATTACCAGAGGATACCCCAGCTCTTCATTAAAATACTGTTCTAACACATGAAACGCTTCCTTCAGATCCTCTTCCCGGCACAGGGGCATGGCAGAAAACACCCGTCCCCTATATTCCATCAGCCAGAGAAGGGCTCTGTCCTCCCATATGGCATACCGTACGTTATAATACTCTCTCCAGAGAAAGCTCTCCAGAAATACGCTGTCACAGGTTTTATTGCGGCGCATCATATAAAAAGGAGTCAGCCTGTCAATATCTTTAGCGCTGATTGGTTTAAATTCCAGATTCATAGATTAATTCCCTTCCTGGTTTGGATATAGTTTGGAGTTATTATACCACATTCACTAAGCTCGAAAAGACCTCGCTAAATGTCTGGGTATGACTCGTACTAACCTCATACTTCGCCTGCGGCTCGTATTCGCTAAGTACTCCTATTATACCATAATTTCTCTCTTTTATGGAAGCGGAAGGACAGGAAAATCACTCTGCGGCATATCTGCGTCTGCTCTTATAGATATTATCGATGCAGCTACATTTTCTATTAAAAATACCAATCTCAGCAAGCCGGAAAAGATGGTAGAATAATGATATATTTCACACAGATTGGAGTTCTTAGTTTGAATAGACCGATGATTCAGATGGATGGAATTGTGAAACGGTTCGGCTCCATCACAGCTCTTGACAACATGAATTTTCAGGCCTGCGGCGGGGAAATCACCGCCATTGTAGGCGACAATGGATCTGGAAAAAGCACGCTGATTCAGATTCTGACCGGGTGCCTGAAACCGGATCAGGGGGTAATCCGCATCAGGAACCGCGTATTCCGCTCTCTGACAGCCAAGGAAGCCATAGAGCAGGGCATCACTGCCGTCTATCAGGATTTGGCCCTCGATAACTGCAAGGACTGCGCCGAAAATCTCTTTCTGGGGCGGGAGCTGCTGCGATTCGGGTTCTTTTTAGATCACAGAACCATGTACCGGGAGACGGAACAGCTTTTAAAGCAGCTTCATATTCACATTCCCGACATCCGCCAGCCAGTAGAAAAAATGTCCGGCGGACAGCGGCAGGCTGTAGCCATCGCCAGAGCGGTGTACCAAAACGGCGATATCATGATTTTCGACGAACCCACCTCTGCTATGGGAATGAAGGAGACGGCCCGGATTATGAAGCTGTTCTCCTCCTTGAAGGAGCAGGGAAAAACCATCATCCTGATCAGCCACAACCTGTTCCAGGTCTTCGACGTTTCCGACCGGATCTGTGTAATGAAAAACGGCAGGCAGGTGGATTCCTTTCTGACAAAGGATAGTTCGCCGGAACAGCTGTACCACACAATTATTGAAAGGGAAGAGCAAACAGATGATAAAGAAATGGATGAGTAAATACTCTCAGCAGCTGTTCCTGCTGGCTGTACTTTTAATAATCTGCGCTGTCTTAGCTGGAAAAAGCGAATATTTCTTCACATGGAAAAATATCAGAAACGTCCTGGAGGCTGCCAGCTACCGAATAGTTCTGGCTATAGGCATGACCTTTATGGTGGCCTCCGGGGTGATGGATCTATCCGCTGGTTCTATTGTCTCCCTCTGCGGAGTGCTGACGGCTCTGGCCCTCCACGCAGGGATGGGAATCGCGGAGTCCTGCCTTATATGCATCGCAGCCGGAGGACTGATGGGAGGTTTAAACGGTGTTCTCATCCATTGCACGGGAATCAATTTTTTCGTGCTCACCCTGGCATCCAGCGGCATGCTTCGGGGCGTTTCCCTGATGATTACAGATGGAAAGCCTGTCACCAAGTTTGGAAAAGAATTTATGCAGTTGGGCATTGGACGAATCGGCGAATTGCAGCTGCCGGTTCTCTTCGCTCTGGCGCTGATTCTGATTTCCTTTCCCCTGCTGTTTCACACAAAACTGGGGAATTATATTCAGGCCCTGGGAGGCAGCGAGACAGCTCTGAAAAGAGCAGGAGTACGGACAGGCTTCTATCGGATTTTTGTCCATGTATTTTTAGGAATCACGGCGGCTGTCACAGCCATTATTATCACAGCCCGCCTGAACTCAGCCGAGCCCAACGCCGGCATGAACATGGAGTTTGACGCTGTCACTGCGGTAATTATGGGAGGCACGCCCATCCGCGGCGGAACTGCAAGTATCACAGGAACGGTTCTGGCAGTCCTGATTCTTGGAATCATTCGGAACGGGCTGACGCTTCTAAGCGTATCCTCGGACTTTCAGCAGTGGATCACAGGATTCCTGCTGCTGGCGTCTGTATTAATCTCAGAAATTAAAGTCTGGAAGTTCAGAACTTTAATCAAATCATAAAACAAAGATTGAGGAGGTAGTATGATGAAAAAATTGTTCACTGGTTTACTGGCTGCCGGCTGTGTGGCAGCGGCATTGACGGGATGCA
>ERZ779820.1215-NODE-1215-length-16391-cov-4.706415_pt1 | contig 16391 bp, 10 predicted proteins | sample MGYA00511563_ERZ779820 | MGnify/ENA primary metagenome ERZ779820 (study PRJEB29588, sample SAMEA1964852) | human gut metagenome | biome: human gut; feature: human-associated habitat; material: faeces | place: Denmark | collected 2008/2010 ...
GGCGGTGCCGCTTTGCTGTTGAAGGAGAAAAAACGAGTTTACGATCAGCCCTTATCTGCGCCGGCGGTAATGCCCTCGACATAGAATTTCTGCATGATAATAAACAAAATCGAGATGGGGACGGAGACAAGCACACCGCCTGCACAGAACAGCGCAAAGTAGTTGTTGATGAGCGTTCTCTGCAGCATATTGAACAGGCCGATGGCGACCGTCCAGTCGGTGGAGACGCCGGAGTTCAGAATCATTTTTGCCATGACGAAGTCCGTCCAAGGTATCATAAAGGAGCTGATGATGGTGTACACCAAAATCGGCTTGGACATCGGCAGCACGACCTGAAAGAATATCCGCGCATCGGAGGCACCGTCCAGCTTGGCGGCCTCACGCAGGGAAAGAGGCGTGGTATCAAAAAAGCCCTTACAGATCAGGTAGCCAAGTCCAGACGAACCGGCATAGACCATGATAAGACCGGCGTAGGAGTTGGTCAGGTTGAGGTATTTCAAGACGAAGTAAACTGCAATCATCGCCAGAACACCGGGGAACAGGTTGACAATGACCGACAGATTCTGGAGCAGCCTGCGTCCCTTAAAGCGGCAGCAGCTCAATGCATAGGCAACCATCAGCACAAAGCAGGTGGAGATAACGCAGGTAAAGCACGCAACCACAAAGGTGTTTACAAACCAGCGCGGGAACTGCGCAACGGAATCGGGGTGGAACATGATGTTGGCGTAGTTGTCCAGTGTATAACCAGCGGGGAAAAACCGCCGCACATTGATGCCGCGGTCGGTGGAGAAGGAGGTTGCCACCAGCCAGACAATGGGCACCAGCCAGATACCTGCCAGCAGGGCAAGAATCAGATGGCGAATGACGCTGCGCACACCGCGGACGATGCGCCCCTGACGCAGCTGCGCCTGCGAGCTGTCAGGCAGCGAAACTGTTTGCTGTGTCAAGAGAATGTCGCCTCCTTTTTATTGATGAAGCGGAAGCAAACCAGTGTGAAAATGGCACAGATGATAAATACCATAATGCCGATGACCGCCGCCATCTTATAGTTATACTGCTCCTGCGTCAGACGGAACAGCCATGTGACCAGCAGGTCGACCTCCTTGGCGCTGGACGCTGCCATGGCCTGATCCTTAGTTTTGTAGACATCCTGCGTCAGCAGGTAGATGACATTGAAGTTGTTGACATTCTTGACGAAATCCGTCACCAGCGCGGGCCCCTGCACACTGAGCAGGTAGGGCAGCTTGATATGAATAAAGCACTGCAGCGGGCTGGCGCCATCGATGGTAGAGGCTTCCAGAATATCGCTGGGGATGTTCATCAGCACACCGGTGGCAATCAGCATCTGGTACGGAACGCCGACCCAGATGTTGATCATAATGATCATGAACTTGGCCCAATGCTGATCCGTCAGAAACGGGATATGGTCCATGCCCTGCCCCAAAAGTCCGATGGTTTTGAGGAGATCCGTGACGCCCGCATTATTCATCATGGTATTGAAGATGCCGGCATCCGAGAAGAAATTGCGCACCAGCAGCAGCGTGACGAACTGCGGCACGGCGATGGTAATCATAAACAGGGTGCGCCAGAGCCGGGGGCACTTCGTGTTTTTGTTGTTGATGAACATTGCCAGAAACACGCCGCCGAAGAAGTTCGTGAAGGTCGCAAAGAACGCCCAGACCAGTGTCCAGCTCAGCACCTTGCCGAATGCATAGCTGAAGGTCATCGACAGCGACTGGCCGCCAAACAGCGAAGCAAAGTTTGCCAGCCCTACCCATGTAAACAGTGCGGCAGGCGGCATGTGCTGCTGGTCGTAGTTCGTAAAAGCAACGGCAATCAAAATGAAAAGCGGTACGATGGTAAACACCACCACACCCAGCACCGGCAGTGTCAGCAGCGTGACATAGAATTTCTCATTAAGGTAGCAGTTGATGTCCTGACGGAAGCTGTTGGGCTTTTTACCGGCAGCCTTTTGCTGCTGCAGCAGGTAATTCGACTGCACGACCATCATGGTCGCCAAGACCAGCGAGACAATGATCACCAGCGCGATGACGCTGAGCAGCAAAATAGCAAACGAGTTATCGTAATTGTTGACCTCGTTTTTAAGAGTCACCGGGTTAAACTGCATCTCCATCTGGACCGTGCCGAGTGTGCCAAACTTTTTTAAAGCCGGAATGCCGGAGGTACCCAGAAAATACAGCCCCAACCCCTGCACCAGCGTTACCAGCAGTGCCTTGATGAGCTGCCCATGCCCGATGTAGCCCAGACCCCAGACAAGCAGAGACAGCTTGGTGAAGGCATCGCCGCGGACAAATGCACGGCCGAACTTCTGAATGAAATTTTCTTCTTTTCCATCGCCACGCGATGGTGCAAGAACCATTTCTGCCACAGAAGTCATCTCCTTTCTTCTTATGCGCGGGATTTAAAAAAAGCGGGCACGCTGCATAGCCGCTGTGTGCCCGCTGGATTATTTTTTACTGGGTTACGGGTGCGGTGATACCGGCTACGGCATCGTCCACCAACTGCTGGGTGGTCTTGCCCTGGGTGTCGCCGGAAGCCAGGATCTCGCCCAAGCTCTCGGCGGAGCTCCAGTAGTTGGCACCTACGCGCTGCAGGGTGGCGTAGTCGCTCTGCTCAGCCAGTGCGGCGATGGCAGGTGCGCTTTGCACGGCCTCAGACTCGTTCGCAGCAATGTTGGAGGGTCCGAGCTGACGGTCATTGAAGCGCTTGGCCTGATTGTCCTCGTTGGTGATGTAGTCAGCCAGCATCATGGCAACACCGACATTGGCGCTGTGGGGGTTGACGCCGACCAGCTTGTAACCGGAGAAGGAAGCCATCTGCACCTGCTCTCCGTTCAGGGTGTAAGTGGGCAGCTTGGTGGCGGCGTAGTTATCGCCCCAGGTCTCCTGCGCGGTTTTGGCGTTCCAAGTGCCGGAGATGGCGGCGCAGCAGCTGCCGTCCTTGATGCCGGAAACGATGTCTGCATCCGCGCCGGACTTGAAGGCGGGCTGGGCGCTCATATCCAGAATTGCCTGCGTGACATCGGCGCCGGGAGCCTCGTTCCAGTTGCAGACAGTGTTGACGCCGTCATCGGCGAGGGTAGCCTTCAGGCCGGCACCGGCGTAGAAGCTGTAAACGTACCATGCATCGTTCAGGCTCATCATGAACTTTTTGCCGGAGGCATCGGCCTTGGCCAGCAGGGTGTCCATGCTCTTGACATCGTCCTCGCTCAGAACGCTCTTGTCATAGTAGAGGAAGTAGCCGTTGTCAGCGGTCATGGGGTAGGCGTAGAGCTTGCCGTCCATGGTCGCGGCCTCAACGGAACCAGTCAGGTTGCGGCTCTTGACATCCTCGGGGTTCAGCAGGATCTCCTGCAGGGCACCGGCTGCCACCAGCTCATTAAGCTGGTCATCCGCAAAGGCGAAAACATCGGCAGCTGCCTCGGGGTCAGCCAGAACGGTATCCTTGGCACTGGACTCGGACTGGACACCGATCTCGATCGTAATATTGCCCTTGTCGGCATTCTCCGCGATGAAAGCATCGGCCATCTCACGCAGCATGGTCTGGTCTTCCTCAGCACCCCACATGGTCAGCTTAACATCGCCCCAGCTTTCTGCGGCGGAAGAAGCCTCACCGGAGGACGCAGCGGAATCGGCCTGAGATGCGGCAGAGGACGCAGCAGAGGAGGATGCAGCACCACCACAGGCGGTCAGCATAGCGGCCGCAGTCACGGTGCTCACCGCAGCGAGAGCGTTATGACGGGAATTCCATTTTTTCATGATCGAGTTCTCCTTCATTTCCGATTTTGGAAGCTATATGTCGCCAAATGTTGCGCATTTATGTTGCGCGCATTTGAACAACTTGTTCCTTACAAGCATAAGGATACACTCTTTTTCAGCCTGCGTCAATGGGTGATATTCACGGTATTGCGTCCCGAAAACTGGAAATTCTGACGGAAAAGCCTGGGGCAACACCCACTTTGCGCGCAACTTTTGCGCAACAAGCATGCATTTGCCCAAAAAAGCCCCCGGTTTTGGCGTAAAACCGGGGGCTGGGTGCGCTATACATCAAGTTATATTTTCAGGAAGCTTGCAGGGCAGCATACCTCCCCTGCTGCACAATCTGTGGGTATGCCATAGAGGGGCGCAGGCTATCGTCCATCGTGGGTACGGCTATTCCATTTGGTGGACTCACGCAAAATAACCTGATACCCCTCAATTTGGCGCTGCACCACTTCCTTGCCAAGCAGGCGGTCAAGCAGCATACGGCAGGCCGTGCGCCCCAGCTGCTCGGCATCGTACTGCACTGCGGACACCGAGGGCGTGATACTGGCCAGCATCGAGCTGTCGTACAGGCTGGCAACGCGCAGATCGTGTGGCACCAGAATATGCCGGTTGCGCAACTCTCGCATGACCTCATAGGCGATCTCATCGTCCCCGCAGAGCAGGCAGTCTGCCTTTTGTTCAAGCGCCGCCTCCAGCGCATCAATGGTCTGCCCTGCTGATTCAATGCCGGAATGAACAAGGCGCTGATCCACCGGCACGCAGGATTCCGCAAAGCCGCGCAGGTACCCGCGCGTGCGGTCGGTGTTGACGGCGTAAATCGTGCTGCCGACCAGCAGTGCGATCCGCTTGGCGCCCATCTGCAGCAGGATGCGGGTCATCTCGCAGGCGGCGGTAACCTGATCATTGTCCGCCTGCGGTATTGTCTTGTCCTCGCTGCGGCCAATCAGCACAAACGGCACATCATACTGCCGCAGCAGGTCAACGCAGGGATCATCTGCCATGGCGTAGGTCAGAATAACGCCGTCCACCTTATGGCTCGCCAGCTGACGCTGCAGCTGGGTATACTCTGTGCTGGAGGCGTAGCACAGCAACATGTCATAGCCGCGCTGATCAGCCATGGTACAGATGCCGCCCATACATTTGCGCAAAAACGGCAGATCCAGTGTAATAAAACGCTGCGGCACAATCATAGCGATGTTGTTGGTGCGCACCTTTGGGTCTTTTTGCGCAGGAGCAGGCTCTGTGTGGGCATGCCCCATATAGGCGAACACCTTGGCGCGGGTTTTTTCGCTGATGCGCCCTTTTCCGGAAAGTGCGCGTGACACCGTTGTTTTGGAAACTCCGAGTGCCTCCGCCACCTGCTCGATAGTCATTCTTTCGTTTTCTTTTGCAGCCATTGGGGAAACCTTCTCCTTTGCATTGCATTGCGCAACAAATCTCATATCAGCATAACGGGATATTCTTTCGTTGTCAATGTCCGAAAGCAACAAAAAAGCGTTCTGCTTTTTAGCAGAACGCTAAAACAGGCCGATTTTGTCAAAAAATACGGTCCTTGCCCTTCCAAACTGCAGTCCGGTAGCGGTCAAGCACAGTGTTTCCTACCGTGGCAGGCTGTTCCGTGCAGTTCTGTACAAACACAAAGCTGCCGCGCCGCACCGCCAGAACTCCTTCAGGCAGAGCCTCCGGCCAAGCCGGGATCAATCCGATTTCCATTGCAGCATCGTGATAAAACGCCCGATAAAAAGCCTCGTCAAAGCGGCTGGCCAGATAGTAAGCACGGCCCTTACCGTATCGGTGGACCGCCGCAGCCGGGTGCCCGGCAAAATAGTCCTCGTCATACAGGCTGAGCGGCTCTGCCGGATTTTCCTCATCAAGGGCTGCCACCTCACACAGGGTGGATGCCTGTGCCGCAGGCAGTGTGCAGCCAGCTGCCGGCATGCAGCGGCGGGTTTCCCCGTCATACATGCCGTCAATCTCGGTGCGGCGCAGCCCCAGCAGTTCAGTCAGGCCATAGGGCGTGTCCCCCATGCGGCAGAGATCACTTTCATCGACCACGCCCGCCCAGTAGGTGACGACAACTGGGCCGCCGTTTTGCGCAAATGCGCAAAGTTTTTTCGCAAAAGCATCGGTCAGCAGGTAGAGCATCGGCACCACGACCAAACCATAACCTGTCAGGTCGGCGTTCTGGTCAACAAACTCCACAGCAATGCCCTCCCGTGCAAGGGCATTATAGTGCCGCTTCAGCTCATCCCAATAGCCCATACCGGCATTGCGCGGGCCGCAGGAGCCTTCCAGCGCCCACTTATTCTGCCAATCATGGACTATGGCAGCCTGCTTTTCGCGTTTTACCGCTGTAATTTTGGCCAAAGCCTCCAGCCTTAACCCAACCTGCGCAGTCTCCGTAAAAGAACGGGCATCCTCCCGCCCATCGTGGCCGATGACTGCGCCATGGAACTTTTCCTCCGCGCCGCGGCTGGCGCGCCACTGGAAATAGAGCACACTGTCTGCGCCGTGCGCCACCGTCTGCAGCGCGGCAAGCTCTGCAATGCCGGGCTTTTTCTGCTTGGAAACGGGCTGCCAGTTGGTAAAGCTGGGGCTGGACTCCATCAGCAGGAAAGGCTTGTCCTTCATTGAATAGAAAAGATCGTGCATCATGGCAGTGTCCAGCGCCGTTTCCTCGACCGTCTCACTGGGCTTATGCCAGGTCGGGTAGTTGTCCCAGCTGGCGACATCGATTTCTTTTGCCATTTTAAAATAGTCGATGCCATCAAACCGATACATCATATTGGCGGTAAATTTGGCATTGGGGGCAATTTCTTTGACGGTATCCCGCTCAAATTTCAAAAAATCGATATGTCGGTCGCTGACAAAGCGCTTCCAGTCGAGCGCAAGCGCCTGCACGGCGTTTTCGCCCTGTGGGGCAGGGCTTTCGATTTGTTCCCAATCGGTGTAGTCATGGCTCCAGAAGCGGGCGTTCCATGCCTTGTTCAGTGCCTCCAGCGTCCCGTACCGTGCCTGCAGCCAGCGGCGGAACTCCGCCTGACACAATGCGCAGTGGCAGTCCCCACCCATCTCGTTGGAGATGTGCCAAAGGATGACTGCCGGATCATCCCCAAATCGCTGCGCCAGCTTTTGGTCGATGATGCGCACCTTCTCACGATAAATCGACGATGTATAGCAGTAATTCTGACGCCGGTTGTACAGCTCCCGCACGCGGTCAGCCCGCACACGGCGCACCTCCGGGTATTTGTGTGCCAGCCATGCGGGGCGTGCAGCACTGGGGGTCGCCAAAATCGTGCGGATCCCGTTGGCGTAAAGGTTATGGATGATGTCCGCCAGCCAGTCCAGATTGAACATGCCCTCCTCAGGCTCCAGCACCGACCATGAAAACACCCCCAGCGTCACGGTATTGACGCGGGCTTTTTTCATCAATTCAATATCCTGTGCCAGAATGTCCGGTCTGTCGAGCCACTGCTCCGGGTTATAGTCCCCACCGTGAAGTAATTTGCGCCCCTGCATGGCAGATCCTCCTTCGGTTGCGCAACATGCGCAACTTGCTTGCAAGTAATTGTTGCGTTTAATACTGAGTATAGCAAGAACCCCCGTAAGATGCAAGACGCTTTTATGGAGTATCGTACCATTCAGCTGGATATTTCATGTATCCGGCTTTTCTCGTCCGTGTCTCTATCGGGAGGTTTCACAACTTTGCAGCGGTTCATTTAGACATAGTGCCAAATGCCCGAGTTTCCCACTGTATGCAGTATTTCTCCGCCGCTCGCCTTCCTCCGTGATGAACAAGCCTCGGCATACAAACAGGCACCAACGCGAAGCGTTCTTGCCTCGGTCTGGTGCCTGCTATTTATGTAAAGCCCATTACTGATTGGAAAATTGCTTTCTGTCTGCTTTTTTACCGTGTCACCGGCACTGTCACGGCTGTGCTGTACATACCGTCATCCGCTGTCAGGGTCAGGCTGTTCCCCTCCCCTGCACGCACGATGGCCAGCGCCTCGCCGTAGTAGGTGTCGGCCACACAGTCCAGATAGCTGCGCTCATGATACGGGCAGGCGTTGCCAAGCCCAACCAGTGTACCACCATCTACCTCCACCTTGATATTGCCGCGTGCCAGCGGTTTCGTGATACCCTTTTCATCGGTGTAGCGCAGCCGGATATAGCAAAGATGCTCAGCCTGCACGCTGCTTTGCTCCGGTCCCGCAGTGATTTGGGTTTGCTGCCCTGCCGTCGTCAGGGTGCAGCGGCCGAGCTCACAGCCCTGCGCGTCATAGCTGACGGCCTCCAGCCTGCCCGGGTCATAGGGGACGGAAAACTTCGCAAGGCAGTCGTTTTTCAATGCTTTTCTGCCGACGATACGGCCATTCAGCCACAGCTCTACCCGCGCCGCGCGGGCGTACACCTCGATGCTGGCCTTTTTGCCCTCGCAGCCTGTCCAGCTCCAGCTTGGCATGGCGTTGGTCATCTTCCATGCGCTGGGGCTGTGTCGGTCACCCGTATGGTTGACCGGGCAGACGGCAATGTACGGTCCGTTGTCCTTTTCGAGCGCCACGCGGGTATATAAGGCTTCTCCCAGCGGCTTTCCGGTCAGATCAATGCGGCCCGATCCTGCCGAAACCCAGCCAAGGCCGCCGTCAAAGTTTTTGGCATAGTCCTCATACTCCCACGAGCCGACCATGACCTCGCCCAGATAATCCATGCCCGCCCAGACAAAATCACCGACCAGACGCGGTTCAGCCTTCGCCAGCTCGCGGAACTTATAGGCGTCATTACAGAAGGTCTCGCTGCCCAAAATCAGCCGCTGCGGGTACTTTTTCAGGTCGTGCTTGTAGCGGTAGATGCCGTAGTTATAGCCCGCAATATCCATATTCGCAAAGGCATCGCGGGTTTTGACATCACAGCCATGCAGCGTTGCGCCGCGCTTCATGAATTCATCACCCAAAAGCCCCGCCAGATCGTTGAAGAACTTGCTGCCCACCGACTTTTTCTTGACGGCTTTTCCCTTAGCCTTGGCTTTTTCTGCTTTTTCAGCCTCCTTTTTGGCCTTTTCATCGCTGTACACGCCGAAGCCGATGGAGCTCAAAAAGTTGAAGAAGATATTCACACCGCAGGTCACCGGGCGGGAATCGTCCAGTCCATGCAAAAAGTCTGTCATTTCCTTGGTCAGCGCGATGCCCCTGGGCTGTGCGGTCTCGCTGACCTCGTTGCCTGTGGAGTAGAGAACCACACAAGGGTGGTTGTAGTCCTTCTCGACCATATCGGTCAGGTCCTGCCGCCACCACTCCGCAAAATACGGTACATAGTCGTATTCGGTCTTGTGGATGTACCAGTGGTCGATGTATTCATCCATGACGAGCATGCCCTGACGGTCACACTCTGCCAGCAAAGCCTTTGAGCAGGGATTGTGCGCCGAGCGGATGGCGTTGTAGCCCGTTTCTTTCAGCAGGCGCACCTTGCGGGCCACGGCATCGGGGTCGCAGACAGCACCCAGCAAACCGTTATCGTGGTGGATGCAGGCCCCCTGAATGATGATCTGCTCGCCGTTTAAAGTGAAGCCGTTTTTGCCCCAGCCCACCGTGCGCATGCCGAAGGTCTCGACCGCCTCATCATCTTCAAATTGTACGCGGCAGCGGTATAAATTCGGCATTTCCGGTGTCCAGAGGCGGGCATTGTCGATGGTAAGCGTAAAGACCGTTTCCCCATCAGATTCCTGCTGAACAGAGGGAAGTCCCTCAACCATCAGCCGAACCGTGCCGGGCGCACTGGTCCTGACACGGATTTCCACCACAGCAGGGTTCAGCGACACCGTGCGGATGCGCACACCGTTGAGCAAAATGTGCTTCTCCCCTGCCGTCCACAGCTGGACAGGACGATACAGTCCCGCGCCGGAATACCACCGGCTGTTGGGCTGATCGGCGTTGCGGGCAACCACCCGCAGTTCGTTATCCCCTGCGCGCAAAAATGGCGCACAGTCCACATAAAAATTGGTATAGCCGTAGGGACGGAATGCTGCCTTTTGACCGTTCAGCCAGACCTCAGCGTTGTGATAGACACCCTCAAATTCCAGAATGTGGGTGTCCGACAACTCGTTTTCGGGCACAGTCAGGGTGCGTTGATACTCATAGTCATAGCCCTCATACCAGCCGGTGTTGACGCCGCCCGCACTCAGGGCCGTGCGCGGCTCCGCCAGCATAGCATCATGGGGCAGGGTCACGGGCCTGCCGGGTGCGGTATCGCCCAAGTGACGGCAGGGCCAGCCGGGGAGAAGGGGTGTTGCTTTCATAGATCAGTACTCACTTTCCGCTGCTTTGTATAGAAATCTGAAATGCAGGCTATTGCAAAAGCACCGCATTTTTGTTCTTCTGCCTGTACTATACCACATCTGAAACAAAATAGGTGCGCCTTTTCACAAACCGTTTGAATTCACGCACAAACCAATTTACCCGTTGACACAATGCACAACTTTACTGTCTTATTCTGCGCAAATCCACCAAATTCCATAACAGTAGCTTTCAGTCCTGTAATCATTCAGCACACTGCTATTAGAAATCTCGCACAAAAATCGGATTCGATTTTTGTTATAGGTTATGCGTTTAACCATTGAGAATCTTTCTCTTGTGTTGTACCATGGAATAAGATGAATAAAAAAGAAGGTATTGCATGGAACAGAACCGGGTTCGGATCGCAGACATTGCAGAGGCTTTGGGTATTAGCACAGCAACAGTCTCAAATGTGATCCACGGAAAAACCGCTAAAATTTCCGATGCAACGGTAAAACGGGTCGAGCAGGAGTTGGAAAAAACCGGCTACATCCCCAATATGGCCGGTATCCTGCTGGCGCGAAATAACTCCCGCATTATAGGCGTAGTCATGAACGACCATGTCAAGTACGAGGGAAGGGTTTTGGAGGACGGCTTCGTGATGTCGTCCCTGAATGCACTCTCGCGCGAGGCCAACGAAAAAGGCTACTTTTTGATGATAAAAACCACCGCCGACATCCGCGAGATCCCGGTTTTTGCCTCGATGTGGAATATGGACGGGCTGATTCTGATGGGCTTTTGCGAGGCCGATTATAAAGCACTGCGCAGCCAAACGAGAATTTCCTTCGTAGTGTATGACGGCTATTTTGCAGCCTGCAGCAAGGTCGTGAACCTCACCATCGGCCATTATGACGGCGGCTATCAGGCGGGACAGTATGCAAGGGAACTGGGACACACAAAGGCGCTGTGCCTTGCCGACAACGACCTTTGCATGGACAAAGAGCGCATGGATGGCTTTCGCGCTGCCTTTGCTCCGGGCAAAGCCCTGTTTTGGCAGATCCCTGCACTACAAAAAGAACGCAGTGCTTATTATGAGGAGCATTTTCGCGGTTTCTTAAATCTGCACAGCACCGTCGTTTTCGCCGCATCTGATTTCTATGCGCTGGATTTTATGCGGTTTTTGCAAACCAAGGGCGTCCGCATTCCCGATGATGTGCAAATCATCGGCTTTGATGACACCGCCGCCAGCCGGGAGAGCGTTCCCACCCTGACCACCGTGCATCAGGACGCCGCGCAGCGCGCAAAAACTGCGCTGGCCTGTCTTGAGGCGATGCGCAGCGGCAGAGAGTGCGAGGCGCAAATCGTTCTGCCGGTCACACTGATACCCAGAGAAAGCACGAGGAAGATGCCATGTCGGACTTTATGAAATCGCTGAGCAAAATTGCCATTCCTGTTACCCTGCAAAGTATGCTGCAGGCATCCTTTTCCATAATAGATCAAATCATGATCGGGCAGTTGGGCGAGGTCAATATTGCGGCTGTGGGCTTGTATGGAAATTTTTCGCTGATTTTTTCCGTGGTGATCGGCTCGGTCGGCACCGTTGCCGGGATCCTGATCGCCCAGTTCACAGGCGCAGACAACGAGCGGGAGGCATGGTGCAGCCTGAATGTCAGCCTGCTTTGCGGGGCTTTGCTGTCGGTGCTGTTTTTGCTGGCCGCCGGGGGCTTTCCGGCACAGATTTTGCAGCTTTACACCGCCGATGGGCGTATTCAGCAAGCCGGTGCCGTGTATTTTAAAACGGTAGCATTCGCTTATCTGCCGATGGCGCTCAGCACAATCTTGTCCGCGTGGCTGCGCTGCAAGGAACACGCTGCCGTTCCCTTTTGGGCCAGCCTTGGCGCGGTGGCTGCCAACACCGGGCTGAACTACCTGCTGATATTCGGCAAGCTCGGGTTTGCCCCCATGGGGGTACAGGGTGCTGCGATTGCCACGCTTGTTTCGCAGCTGCTGAATTCCTTGCTGATTTTGCTGGGCTTTGCGGTCTGCCTCAGACGAGATGGCAGTCACCCCCAGTGGGCGCTGCATTTTGAAAGAATCACCCTGTGGGCATACGGCGGCATGATCCTGCCGATTTTGCTCAGTGAGTTTTTGTGGAGCTTGGGGCAAAATGTCGAGTCTGCGGTGTATGGGCATCTCGGCACAGCCAACCTTGCCGCTTATACCCTCACCTGCCCGATTCAGTCGCTGATTGTAGGCGCGTTGAGCGGGTTATCGGCGGCAGCCGGTGTGATGGTTGGCAAGCAGCTGGGAAAGAAGGCCTTCGACGATGCCTACAGGGATGCCAGACGCATCATGCTGACCGGGTTGGTCGGTGCCATAGGCGTAGCCTCGCTGCTGGTACTGTTTGCAGGCGCATACACCGGCTTGTACCGTGTGGACGCTGATGTACAGGCGCTGGGCAAAGTATTGCTGGTCGTGTTTGCCCTGTATGCACCCGTCAAGGTGGAAAACATGATTTTAAGCGGCGGCATCCTGAGGAGTGGCGGCAATACCAGAGTAATCATGATCATTGACACCATCGGCACATGGGGCATCGGCATCCCGCTGTGCCTGCTGGCCGCCTATGGTTTGCACTGGGGCATTGTCGGCGTGTATGCCCTGCTTACAACGGAGGAGATTTTCCGCCTGGCCGTCTCGCTTGTCATCTTCAAAAGACGCAGCTGGATGATCAGCCTGTGACCGACACAGCAGCACGCCGAGTGCCTTCCTCACACAAGCAGTATTGCACAGTTTCAGCCGCTTGCTTTTGGCGATCTTGCAAAAAACAACAATACGCCCGGACAGCTGCAAACTGTCCGGGCGTGTTTTACGCTTTCTGAGCGAGCAAACGCATCATCGCTGCGCTCAGACATTGCTCGGGTGATTTCTGTAGAAGATAAGAGGCTTCGTCTTAATCGCTGTTTGGGAAAATGACCTTGTTGACGAAAAAGAAGATTACTGTGCATTGTATTCATCCGGGCCGGTGATGCTCTGCGGAATATCAAAGCCCTCGCCGCCGGTACGGCTGACGACAACCACCGCCGTATCCGAGTAAGCGGCCGCATTCTCAAAAATGTTGGCGCTCTCGTACTCTGCAATGGTAGGCTCCGGAACGGTGAAATCGCCGCGCTTGCTGCCGATCTCACGCAGACGGATCGTACCGACAGGACGCTCTGTACGGAAATTCTCATAGAATTTCACAAGCTCCTCATTGACTTCAAAGCCTGCATGCTTGAGGCCGTCAATCAGAGAAACCGCATTGCTTGTATCACTATCTCCGGAGCCGGTGCCGCCATACAACGGACGAACGCTCGACCAGCCAAACAAGTTGAGCTTTGTGCCGGCACTCAACGGCAGCGCCTTGCCATCATTCTTCAGCAGAACGATGCCCTCGGATGCGATCTGGTCTGCAATCGCACGGCCGGATGCCATTGTTTCGTCCGAGACCTTGACATTCTCAGCAAAAACACTGTTCACCACCGAGTATTCTACGCCGAGAATAACCCCGTTGACGGAAAGCGTGATAGCCAGCAAAATTGCAATCGGGGCCTGTGCACGCACCAGCGCACGCTTCGGCTGCTTAAGCTTTCCGGCCGCGGCCACTACGATGAGCGCCGCGATCAGTACAACAACAATAAAGATAATAGCCGGGCTGCAAGCAATGATGCCGTTCTTCAAATCCTCGGTCATAACTGCCAAGGAGCCGCCAAACATCAAATCGTACAGTTTTTTCCCTATTACCTTGTCATCAACAACAGCAAGGCCGACACCACCACTATCAGCCTGCCCAAGGATGCCGAGGTCTACCAGCTCTCCGCCGAGGCCCTGCGTGCCGGCACGATGCTCTGCAACGGCAAACCACTGGTTCTGGGTGAGGACACCTCCCTGCCCGAAATCACCCCTGTCACCACCCCCGCCGGGGAGCTTACCCTGCCTGCTGCCACTTACACCTTTATTGTACTGTAAATAAAACAGCAACATCCCGTCTGCCGCAAGGACACTTATGTAAATAAGTATACTTGCCCCGTAGACGGGATGTTTTTACTATGGCCTGCGCTTGCCGGCCAACAGATGCCCTATGAAAGAATCTCTGCGTGATAATCAGGTTTTTCTGTCTGGTCATCTCTCCAATAGCAAGGCTTACAAATCATTCTGTCTTTACAGAATATACTCCATCTGCCGTTCCTTTGTTTTCATACCCATCTTCTCATAGAAGCTTTCAGCCGATGTGTTACCCGCCCAGACATTCAAGGTCACCTCATAGCAGCCAAGCATTTTTGCCTGCTGCTTCACATATTCAAACAGGCTTTCCCCGATATGCTGTCCGCGTGCCTGCTTGTCAACGCACAGATCATCAATAAACAGTGCCTTAAACGGAACCATATTGGTAGAAAACGGTTGCTCCTTCAACTGGCAGAAAGCATAGCCCATGCACACATCATCCTCACCAGCTGCAACATAGATGGGCTTATCTTCCTGCTCCAGCAGTTCTTTCAGTTCACTGTCAGTATATTTTGTGGTGCCGGGGATAAACACGTCCGGGCGTATCTCTGCATGGATCTGCAGCACCTGACCCAGCAGCTCCATAATTCTTGGGATGTCTTTTTCTTCAGCCTTACGAATTTTCATCACAACACGACTCCATTTCACCGTTTGTCTGCGGGGTACGCTATGCCAACCTGCCTGCCGGCTCACCCCTTATCCTCCGCATCAAATATTTTCTTTATAGTATCACAAACTCACGCCAAGTAAATCTGTTGTTGCGAAATTTCACGAAATTTTTACGGCTCGTGCGGTCTGCAGATTCCGCCGCTTCTCTGTCAGGTATGGCTTTCCTCCAAGCTGCGATAGGTCTTGACAATCAGATAAGCCGCCATCAGGAAGGTCAGAATATCCGACAGCGGCATCGAGTACAAAACGCCATCCAGCCCAAAGAAATGCGGCAGCAGCAGCGCAAACCCAACGCCAAACACCACCTCACGCACCATCGAAAGGGCTGTAGATTCTCCCGCTTTTCCCATTGCCTGCAGGAAGATGAAGCAGGCCTTATTTACACAGGCCAGAATGATCATGCAGAGGTAAATACGGAACGAGCGCACCGCGAAGTCGGTATAATACACGCTCTCATTGGCAGCACCGAACAGGGCAATAAGCTGACGCGGGAAAATCTCCACCAGCACCAATGCCACAGCACCAACACCGGCCTCGGCAGCCAGCAGCCTCGTGAACAGCTCTTTTACGCGGGCAGACTTCCTTGCGCCCATGTTGAAGCCAACAATGGGAATGCAGCCCGCCGCCATGCCGACCACGATGGAGATGACGATCTGAAAGAATTTCATCACAATACCCACTACGGCCATGGGGATCTGCGCATACTGCTCCTGCCCGAACACTGCGTCCAGTGCACCGTATTTACGAATCATATTGTTGATGGCCGCCATGGCCGCTACCAGGCTGATCTGCGAGAGAAAGCTTGTGATGCCCAATGTCAGCATCCGGCTGCAGACCTTTCCGCGCAATGCAAAGTCCCCCGCTGCCGGCTTAATGATCTTCATGTGCAGCAAGTACCACACGGCGAGAATTGCCGTGACCACCTGACCAGTGACAGTGGCAACGGCTGCTCCCATCATGCCCCACCGAAACCCAAAAATAAAGACCGGATCCAAAATGACATTGAGCACTGCCCCGGCAAGGGTGGAGATCATGGCAAACCGGGGGCTGCCATCCGCACGGATGATGGGGTTCATGGCCTGACCGAACATGTAAAACGGCACGCCCAATGTGATGTAAAAGAAGTATTCCTGTGAGTGACGATAGGTTTCGGCATTGACTGTACCGCCGAACATAGCGAGGATGATGTCTGCAAAGATCAAATAGATCGCAGTCAGCACAATGCTGCTGACCAGACATACAACAACCGCGTTGCCAACGCTCTGCTTTGCCTTGCGGACCTCATCCTGCCCAAGGCTGATGCTGACAAAGGCACAGCAGCCATCACCGATCATAACTGCGATGGCCAGTGCAACCACCGTCAGCGGAAAAACAACCGTGTTGGCGGCATTGCCGTAGGAGCCAAGATAGGACGCATTTGCAATAAAAATCTGATCCACGATATTATACAATGCGCCAACCAAGAGCGAAATAATGCACGGGATCGCATATTTTTGCATCAGCTTTCCGATGCGCTCCGTGCCGAGAAATTGATTAGAGCCTTCCATGAGATTCACCTTATCTTTCAATTTTAGGGCAATACCGCATAATTCTAAGTGCCGATACGGCGAGCGAGGTGCGGCAGATG
>ERZ779820.1236-NODE-1236-length-16186-cov-6.887050_pt1 | contig 16186 bp, 9 predicted proteins | sample MGYA00511563_ERZ779820 | MGnify/ENA primary metagenome ERZ779820 (study PRJEB29588, sample SAMEA1964852) | human gut metagenome | biome: human gut; feature: human-associated habitat; material: faeces | place: Denmark | collected 2008/2010 ...
GTTTAATCGTAAATAAAATTATGTTTCTATTAGGTTATGACATAGGTAGCTCGTCTGTAAAAGCGAGTTTGGTAAATGCGGAGACTGGTAAATGTGTATCCTCGGCATTTTTTCCGAAAACAGAAGCGAATATTATTGCAGTGAATCCCGGATGGGCGGAACAAGATCCTGAAAGTTGGTGGGAAAACTTAAAGTTGTCCACGCAGGCTATTATGACCGAATCCGGAGTTAGTGCCGCTGAAATTAAAGCCATCGGTATCTCTTATCAGATGCACGGATTGGTTTGTGTTGATAAGAATCAGCATGTATTGCGTCCTGCTATCATCTGGTGTGACTCCCGTGCGGTGCCATACGGTCAGAAAGCGTTTGAGACAATCGGGGAGGAGAGATGTCTTTCTCATTTGTTGAACTCACCGGGAAATTTTACCGCTTCCAAGTTGGCGTGGATTAAAGAAAACGAACCTGCCATCTATGAGCAGATTGATAAGATAATGCTGCCGGGCGATTATATTGCCATGAAGTTGAGTGGAGAAATCTGCACAACTGTTTCCGGACTTTCGGAAGGTATGTTCTGGGATTTCAAGAACAACCGGGTGGCTGATTTCTTAATGGATTATTACGGATTTGATTCTTCTTTGATTGCAGATATTAAACCGACCTTTGCAGAGCAGGGACGTGTAAATGCAATAGCTGCCAAAGAGCTTGGACTGAAAGAAGGAACACCGATTACTTATCGTGCAGGCGACCAGCCTAACAATGCCCTTTCTTTGAATGTGTTTAATCCGGGAGAGATCGCTTCTACGGCAGGAACATCGGGAGTGGTTTATGGCGTGAACGGTGAAGTGAACTATGATCCGCAGTCACGCGTCAATACCTTTGCGCATGTCAATCATACCATAGATCAGACACGTTTGGGAGTATTGCTTTGCATCAACGGAACAGGTATTCTCAACTCATGGGTGAAACGCAACATTGCTCCCGAAGGAATATCTTATAATGAAATGAATGTATTGGCTTCCAAAGCTCCTATCGGCAGTGCGGGAATCAGTATTCTGCCCTTTGGTAACGGTGCCGAACGTATGCTGAACAATAAAGAAATCGGTTGCAGTATCCGTGGACTGGATTTTAATACGCATGGCAAACATCATATTATTCGTGCCGCTCAAGAAGGTATTGTATTCTCTTTTAAATATGGTATTGATATCATGGAGCAAATGGGAATTCCTGTGAAGATGATCCATGCCGGACACGCTAATATGTTCTTGAGTTCTATCTTCCGCGATACTTTGGCGGGAGTCACAGGAGCTACTATCGAGCTTTACGATACGGATGGTTCCGTAGGTGCCGCGAAAGGTGCGGGCATTGGCGCAGGTATCTACAAGGATAATAATGAGGCATTTGCTACGCTTGACAAACTGGATGTGATTGAGCCTAATGTGGCAAAACGACAGGAATATGCTGACGCGTATGCAAAATGGAAATACCGTCTTGAAAAGTCGATGACCGGTAACATACCGGCTCCGGTTCTTTCTTCAGATAAATAATTAACAATTTAAATAATAACCATTTTAAAAATAAAAGAATTATGGCAACAAAAGAATTTTTCCCGGGAATTGAAAAGATTAAGTTCGAAGGTAAAGATAGTAAGAATCCGATGGCATTCCGTTACTACGATGCTGAAAAGGTTATCAACGGTAAGAAGATGAAAGATTGGTTGAGATTTGCTATGGCATGGTGGCATACTTTGTGTGCTGAAGGTGGCGACCAATTCGGTGGCGGAACAAAACAATTCCCTTGGAATAGTAATGCTGACGCTATACAAGCTGCAAAAGATAAAATGGATGCAGGTTTCGAATTCATGCAGAAAATGGGTATCGAATACTACTGTTTCCACGATGTAGACTTGGTTTCTGAAGGTGCAAGCATCGAAGAATACGAAGCTAACTTGAAAGCAATCGTAGCTTATGCAAAACAGAAACAAGCTGAAACTGGCATCAAACTGTTGTGGGGTACTGCCAACGTATTTGGCCATGCACGTTATATGAACGGTGCTGCTACTAACCCTGATTTTGACGTAGTAGCTCGTGCTGCTGTTCAGATCAAGAATGCAATCGATGCAACTATCGAACTGGGTGGTCAGAACTATGTATTCTGGGGTGGCCGTGAAGGCTATATGTCTCTTCTGAATACAGATCAGAAACGTGAAAAAGAACACCTGGCAAAAATGCTGACCATCGCTCGTGATTATGCTCGTGCCCGTGGTTTCAAAGGTACTTTCCTGATTGAGCCGAAACCGATGGAACCGACAAAACATCAGTATGATGTAGATACAGAAACAGTAATCGGATTCCTGAAAGCTCATGGCTTGGATAAAGATTTCAAAGTGAACATTGAAGTAAACCACGCAACTTTGGCTGGTCACACTTTCGAACACGAATTGGCAGTAGCAGTAGACAACGGCATGTTGGGTTCTATCGATGCTAACCGTGGTGATTATCAGAATGGTTGGGATACAGACCAATTCCCGATTGACAACTACGAACTGACACAAGCTATGATGCAAATTATCCGCAACGGCGGTTTGGGTAACGGTGGAACAAACTTCGACGCTAAGACTCGTCGTAACTCTACTGACCTGGAAGATATCTTCATCGCTCACATCGCAGGTATGGACGCTATGGCTCGTGCATTGGAAAGCGCAGCTGCTCTGCTGAACGAATCTCCCTATAAGAAAATGTTGGCTGACCGTTACGCTTCATTTGATGGCGGTAAAGGTAAGGAGTTTGAAGATGGCAAGTTGACTTTGGAAGATGTAGTTGCTTATGCAAAAGCAAACGGTGAACCGAAACAGACTAGCGGTAAACAAGAACTTTATGAAGCAATTCTGAATATGTATTGCTAATTAACCCCACCACAGATTACACGGATTGTCACAGATTGATTTTCTTCTCTCTTATTTTGAATTTTATCTGTGTCAATCTGTGAAATCTGTGGTGATATAAATCCAACTACTACAACACTACTTTATCTACTTATAACCATGATTAATACAACGAACGAGGGTAGTAAACTCTACCTATATTCGATAACCTCTGTCGCCATTTTGGGAGGACTGCTTTTCGGATACGATACAGCGGTTATTTCCGGTGCAGAGAAAGGCTTGGAGGCTTTTTTCCTTTCGGCCTCTGATTTTCAATACAATAAAGTAATGCATGGAATCACATCTTCCAGTGCATTAATTGGCTGTGTACTGGGTGGTGCGATCTCCGGTATATTTGCTTCCCGTTTGGGACGTCGTAATTCTCTAAGGCTTGCTGCCGTACTCTTTTTCCTTTCAGCATTAGGTTCCTATTATCCGGAAGTCTTGTTTTTCGAATATGGAAAGCCGAACATGGATTTGCTGATTGCTTTTAATTTGTATCGTGTTTTGGGCGGTATCGGTGTTGGACTGGCTTCTGCAGTCTGTCCGATGTATATTGCTGAAATTGCTCCTTCCAATATTCGTGGAACGCTTGTATCGTGTAACCAGTTTGCTATCATCTTCGGTATGTTGGTAGTATACTTCGTGAATTTCCTGATTATGGGCGACCATCAAAATCCTATTATTTTGAAAGATGCAGCCGGTGTACTGTCTGTTAGTGCTGAATCTGATATGTGGACCGTTTATGAAGGATGGCGTTACATGTTCGGTTCGGAAGCTTTCCCTGCCGCTTTCTTCGGTTTGTTATTGTTCTTTGTTCCCAAGACTCCTCGTTATCTTGTATTGATACAGCAGGATGAAAAGGCTTATTCGATCCTTGAAAAGATCAATGGTAAGACAAAAGCACAGGAAATTCTTAATGATATTAAAGCTACTGCTCATGAAAAGACAGAGAAAATCTTTACTTATGGAGTGGCAGTAATTGTGATCGGTATTTTGCTTTCTGTATTCCAACAGGCTATCGGTATTAATGCGGTACTTTATTATGCTCCTCGTATTTTCGAAAATGCAGGTGCAGAAGGAGGTGGCATGATGCAGACAGTTATTATGGGTATTGTAAACATTGTCTTTACATTGGTTGCAATCTTCACTGTAGACCGCTTCGGACGTAAACCACTATTGATAATCGGTTCTATTGGTATGGCTGTAGGTGCATTTGCGGTAGCAATGTGTGATAGCATGGCAATAAAGGGTGTTCTCCCGGTACTTTCAGTGATTGTGTATGCAGCATTCTTTATGATGTCTTGGGGACCGATTTGCTGGGTGTTGATCTCGGAAATATTCCCGAACACCATCCGTGGTAAAGCGGTGGCAATCGCCGTAGCATTCCAATGGATATTCAATTACATTGTATCTTCTACTTTCCCGGCACTGTACGACTTCAGCCCGATGTTTGCATATAGTTTATATGGCATAATCTGTGTGGCTGCTGCTATCTTCGTTTGGCGTTGGGTACCTGAAACGAAAGGTAAGACACTGGAAGATATGAGCAAACTTTGGAAGAAAAATAAATAAATTAGGTTAGTGTAACTTCATCATGCCATTATGACTTCGGTTTCTTGGCATGGTTCTATTAAGATTATGACATCGTACCAAATGGTAGGGTGTCATAATTGTTTTTATTTGAAACTTTTGGGGAACTACCATAAAGTTGAAAAAACATGAAAACATCTGCCACCTGCAACCAAACGCGTGTAATGCACTAGTTGATAAGTAGTTGGAGCGTTGCAGATACTGTTGCAGATAGGTTGCAGATCAAAGTATCTGCAACACAGTATAAACCTTACATAAGCCAATTCTCCAGGAGGGCAAAAGTTTATTGTATACATTAACTTCCCGTTTCCAGGCGGGGAACTGTCGTTTCCGGCATTAGAAATTACAGTTTCCACGGCAGGAAACGAGAGTTTCTAAGGCGGGACACTACAGTTTCTACGTAAGGATACTGTCGTTTCCCCGTAGAGACACCACAATTTCTCCATAGAGTCACCCCAATTATCCCATAGCTTTGCATAAAGGAATCAAGGCTTTTTCTTTGATTATATAACGTGTTGCAGATACTTTATCTGCAACCTATCTGCCGCAGGTATCTGCAACGCTCCAACTATTTATCAACTAGTGCATTACACGCGTTTGGTTGCAGGTGGCAGATGTTTTTATGTTTTTCAACTTTATAGTAGACAAAAAAATCTCATTCATTTCTGCACCTGCATGAACAAGCAACAACTACTTAGTATGCTGCTTCACATACTCCGATGGCAGACAACCGACATACTTCTTGAAACTGGTAGAGAAATAAGAAGAAGATCCGAACCCTACCATTCCGCTAATCTCCGAAATGGAGTAGCGCCCTTCAAGCAACAATTTACACGCCTTATTAAAACGGATGCGCCGGATAAAGTTGGCAGGCGGTTCACCGGATATGGAATTCATCTTGAGATACAGTGATGAACGGCTCATACAAAGCTGGCTTGCCAACTCATCAGAGGTGAAGTCTTCATTACTGATATTTTCTTCTACTACCTGAATAGCTTTGCTCATGAATTCCTCATCCAGATTATTCGAAGTCATTTTAGCAGTATCTATATCAATCGTATTCGAATAATAGTGTTTCAACCGCTGGCGTGCTTTCAGTTGATTAGCAATTTTTCCTTTCAATAAATGAATCGAGAACGGTTTGGCAATGTAATCATCCGCTCCAGCCTGAATACCCTCCGTCTGTGCATCGACACTTCCTTTGGCAGACAACAGCAGGACGGGAATGTGACAGGTTTGCAGATTTCGTTTAATAAGCTGGCAAAGTTTGATACCGTCAATACCCGGCATCATCACGTCGGAAAGGACAATATCCACACGATGCTCTTTCATAATAGCCAATGCTTCTTCGCCGTTTCCGGCGGTAAGTGTCACATAGTTCTGCCGGAAATTATCTTTCAGGTAATCCACCATTTCTTTATTGTCATCTACCAACAAGATAGTAGGCCGTTCTTCCTCACTGCCGGCTTCTATCTGATCACCGTCCGATAGTTCTTCTGCAACTATAGCCGACGCATCACCAGAGAAATATTCATCAGCCACCGGAAGCTCCCGGAGAGAAGTAGATGTTTCGACTTCATGTGCCGGCAATTCACGCTCTTTCTCTGTGAAGGCAGCCATATCAGCAGGTAGCGTGACTTTAAATTCGGTATATTGAGCAGGTTCGCTTGCTACCATAATAGTGCCGTGATGCTTTTCTACAAGCATCTTCACCAATGACAGCCCGATACCCGTCCCCTTTCGCTGACCGTCTACCTGATAGAAACGTTCGAAAATGTGGGTTAGCTGTTCCGGAGACATACCGATTCCGCTATCTCTTACCGTGAAGCCATAGGTATCTCCCTCTGTCCATAAGGAAAGCGAAATACTTCCGCCGTCCGGTGTAAACTTAAAGGCGTTAGACAACAGGTTCATCAAGATAGTCTCTACATACGTCCGGTCCGCCGGAAACAATCGTCCTTCCAGATCGGATTTTATATGAAAGCTGATAGCACGCTTCTGCGCATTTTCTTTAAACAGGGCAAAAGCATCTTGCAACAGTCCTTCTACATTCACCTGCGCAACATGAATGGGCATTGCACCTGCTTCGGCTTTACGGAAATCCAGCAACTGGTTGACAATGTGCAACAACTTACGACCGTTCTTATAAACGTAATCCAGTTTCTGCTGTACCGGAGTTCCTTTCAGATTGCTCTGCCCCAAGAGTTCCTCCAACGGAGCCAGTATCAGACTCAACGGAGTACGCAACTCATGAGACATATTCATGTAAAAACGTACTTTCTCCTGACTGATTTCTTCTATCTTGTTTCGTTCTATCTGTTCGATCCGGACTTGCATCTTCATTTTGGCACGGGCAATAAAGAAATAAATCACAAAGACGAGAAGCCCTACAGAAAAGAAGATGAAAAGTGTCTTTGCCCACCAGGTCTGATACCACATCGGAATGATATGCACAAAAAATTCAGTGGTCGCCTCACTCCACTTTCCATTGTTGTTACATGCCTTCACCTTGAATACATACTCACCGGGCGGGAGATTGGAATAACTTGCCCGTGCAAAGGAAACATGGCGGGAGTAGTTCCACTCGGTTTCAAAGCCTTCCAATTTGTAAACGAACTGGTTCCGTTTGCCAGCCAAATAGTTGATAACGGCAAACCGGATATTAAAAAGTTTCTGATCGGAAGGGAACGACATACCCAGCATCCGCCCTTGCTCGTCCTGATAATAACGTACCCGTTCACTTTTCATATCCGTAATCACCTGATTTAAGACAACGGCTCCTGTCACTACCGCATCCGGGGAATATGGATTATCACCCAATTCGTATGGCTTGAAATAGGCAACGCCCCCAAGAGACCCCAGAAAGAATGTACCATCGTGCGCTTTGCAAGCTCCGAAATAGTTAAACTGATCGTGAGGCAATCCGTCCTGCTTCGTATAGTTGAGGAAAGTACCCTCCTCCGTATTGAAGCAAGCCAGTCCCTTGTTAGTTGTCAACCATAAACGCCCCCGTTCATCTTCCAGTATATTATAAATAAAGTCGTTTGGCAAACCGTCTTTCATCGTATAGTGTTTCCAGGCAGTCGGTGCTCCTTCCTTATAGCAATATAATCCTGTGGAAGAACCGATCCAGATTTCATGACGGCTATCCTCCTGTACACAGAAAGCCTGTATCAACCCATGCAGATAAGCCGAAGAAGAAAGATGCAGTTCTTCCAGTTTCCCGCCGGCATACAAAAACAGGCTCTCTTCCGTACCAATCCATATTCTTCCTTTCGAATCGCGAAACAAGGTATATATCAATACATTCTCCAACTTTTTATGCTTTTTAGCCAACGGATGCTGTGAAAGTTCGCCGGTCTGTTTGTCGAAAAGGTAAAGCCCGCTCATGCCGCCTACCCAAAGCGTTCCATCCGTTCCGTCCAATAAGGAGTAACAACTGTTAGTCAGGGAAGTAGAATGGGGAAAGGAATATGTTTCTATCCTGCCACTCCGGTGATGCAGACGACTCATTCCCCCTCCATGAGTGCCGATATAGACACTTCCATCCTTGTCCGTCCATATACATTTTATATTGTCCGACTTTAAAGCATTGGCGGAAGTACCCGTCCGGTAATACGAAAAGACTCCGGTTTTCCGGTTATAATAATTTAATCCGCCGTCGTTCGTACCGATCCAGAGATTGCCATTATCCGGGTCTTCGGCAATACAACTCACCGTGTTATCACTTAACGAATTCCTCCAAGCGGAATGTTGCAAGCGTCCGAATGCCGGAGCGAGAGGATGATAATAATTAAGCCCGCCGTAAAATGTACCGATCCACATTCCCCCTTGATTATCTTTCAAGATAGAACGGATGGAATTATGCCCCAAGGTAGTCGGATCTTCAGGAGAAAAACGGCAGATACGGAAAGTTCCCGTCTCCGGTTCAAGGATAAGCAAACCTTCCATGGTTCCTATCCAAACCCTTCCTTTATCATCTCCGGACAATGTCCTGACCGAGTTCGTAAGGAAATAAGCAGGAGTATTTTGCTTGTTATAATGATGTTTTATTTGAAAGTTGTTATCCACACAATACACCCCGTTTGTCAATGAAGCCAGCCAACAGTTGCCGGTTTTGTCGTCATAGAGCATATCGGAGATGGTTTCTCCTTTCAATTGGAGAAGAAGCCGGGTCACGTTTTCGTTGCGTACATAATAGAAATAGACACCTTCCGAAGTTCCCAACAGGAAACCGTCATTCATCCGGCAAACAGAATAGATCGTTTTTCCGGCAAGTTCCGGCTGCACTTTCATCCGCCCGGTCTTTTTATCAAAAATCACCAGACCGATATTGGTAGCAAGCAAAAGCCGGTCGCCTTCCTCCGGTTCTCCGATAGCCAATACTTGCATCGGCTGATTGTCCGGTGAAGAATAATTGGTGAAATTATTCCCTACTATATTATAACGGGATAAACCGACCTGTGTGCCTACCCATACCGTACCTTTCAAATCGGTATGAAGTGAATAGACATGATTGTTTGCCAGACTGGTCGTATCATCCGGCGCTTTATAATACGAAACGAAACGGGAACCTTCATACCAGTTCAGTCCGTCTATGGTGCCTACCCAAAGCTTATTATTATGATCTTGTGTCAGAGCGAGCACAGTATTTTGCGACAACCCGTCATCCACGGATAATCGCTTAAAATGAATGAAGCTGTCGGCGGCCGATACAGCCAAAGGAAAAAATAAAATGCAAACGGTTAATCCGAATAGGTATCTAAATAGCAAATGTCGGTCTTTCATGAGCTAATATTGAAGAATTTATCGTAAAGATAAGTATTTTCAATTCAATCTGATAAATGAATCCCGTTTTTTAACTCATATAAAGGACCGGTATCGGCTCAAAACAGGGTAACCGCGCCAAAGTCCGACAGTTACGAATTCATATTTTAGACGCGGTTGCCCTGAATTTTATTTTTTTTTACGGTTTCTCTTCAAGTTAGTAAGACGGATTTTCTGATTTTTCTTTCAGATCTTTATAACGCTTCAAGGCTTCCAGATAATAATAATCAGCATAATTGAGCGGAGTATCAATTTCACTGTCGTGCGGGAAACTGCCAACCGAATGTAACAGGATGAAGCCATGATTTTCTCCTTCCTTGGCCAAATAATCATCAGAGGATAACTGTTTCAGGATATGCTCCGCATAACGGAAATATTCTTCCCCTTGTTTCTTGTCGCCATAACCACTCAACTCCAGCAATGCAGAAGCTGTTACGGCAGCTGCAGAAGCATCCCGCGGTTCATTCGGAATATTGGGAGCATCATAATCCCAATAAGGTACATAGTCATTTTCGGACGGACGGTGATCGATAATGAACCGCGCTATTTTATGAGCGGCATCCAGATAGTTCTGCTGCTTAGTGAAGCGATAACACATGGTATAACCATACACTCCCCAAGCCTGTCCACGCGCCCAAGCGGAAGAATCGGCATATCCCTGAAAGGTTCCTTTCGACTCTACCTCACCGCTATCTGCCAGATAGCTCACCACATGGTAAGAGGTCATGTCCTCCCGGAAGTGATTCTTCAACGTTTTGTCAGCATGAGAGATGGCTATTTCACGATATTTCGGATTATTGGTTTGCTCCGAAGCCCAGAACAGCATTTCAAGGTTCATCATATTATCAATAATCACCGGATAACTCCAATCGCCGAAATCCCACGAACGAATCAGTCCGACTTCCGGACGAAAACGGGAGCACAAGCTTTCTGAAGAATGAATCAGAATCAAACTGTCCGTTGGCTCCGGTTTCAAACGGATGCCCTGCCCATAACTGCAAAACATCATAAAACCCAAATCGTGATTACCTGTATAATATTGCATATCCTGCAGACGGTCCGTATATTTACGCGCCTCTTTTGCGAGAGCCTCATCACCGGTCAACTCGTATGCCAGCCACATGGAACCGGGATAGAAACCACTCGTCCAATCTGTGGGGTGCTCCAGTCTGTACTTTCCTTCTTTGATAGAACGGGGAAAACAGGCGGTATCCGGTTCATTCTTCAATTGTTCTGCCATATAGAGCAACTGATGTCCCGATGTTTTCACTGCATGATCGAACCATGCCATCTCATTTCCTTTTGAAGCATCGCAAGCAGTCAGGAGCGCCATACTCCCTACCGCTAGTAAAAGTTTGTTTTTCATTGTTCCACTTTATTTTGTTACTGTATTCTATTACTGGCAACAAAGTTAGAGCAAGTCGCGGACAAACCCTTTGCAAATCTATTTTTTCATTTTTGTTTCTATTTCTACGGACTTTGATTTTGTCCAAAAGTGCTTTGTTTTTATCTTTTATAGAAAAACAGGCACGGATTTTACCAAATAAGCTGTTGTCAGGCATAACCAAACAACTATGCAGCCTTTTGCAAAATCCGTGCCTCCACCAAAAAGTACGCGCTCTTCTATCTCACAATATCTTCCGGAAATTTAGCCGGCATCTCCACCCTCTTCCAGGTTTCATAATACCAGGTGTTCAACTCATTTCCATTCAAATCATTCTTGATAAAATATTTCAGATGGAGATAATCATTGTCTTTAATCTCAAATTCCAAAATATTGTCCTGATTGTCCAGCATCGGGAGATGAATGTTCTTCTCGATACTTTCCTTATAAGAATCGTCCGTGAGTTGTTTATAAGTACCATATCCAGTAATAATCGCATCCGCACCGGGAATAATGGTAAAGTTAACGATTTGTCCGTCATCACTCAACACTTTAAATGTATTACTGGGTTTCAACGCTCCCGGAACATCGGGAGACTCGGATACATAATGGCAGAGCTGCCAAATACCTTTCAAATCGGCCGCTTTGAATTTGGTTTTCTTCTGGGCCGTCGCACCTGTTACCGCTAACAACATTATTGAAAGCATGGTAAAGAAATAGAGCTTTTTCATTGTTGTATTATTTTAGTTAACACTCTCGAATGCGTATTTCCAAATATAAAGATTTATTTTGAGAATACAGCAATTCAGAGCATAAAAAAACTCGCATAACCTGAAGATTATGCGAGTTTTACATAAATATACCGAAATATTAGAAATCAGCATTTCTTGGTGTACGCGGGAACGGTATCACGTCACGGATATTCGCCATACCTGTTACAAACAATAACAGACGTTCGAACCCTAATCCGAAACCAGAGTGAGGACAAGTACCGAACTTACGGGTATCCAGATACCACCACATATCCTTCATCGGGATGTGCATTTCTTCAATACGGGTCATCAGCTTGTTATAGTCGGCTTCACGTTCGGAACCACCGATAATTTCACCAATTTTCGGGAAAAGAACGTCCATGGCACGTACAGTCTTACCGTCTTCGTTCTGCTTCATATAGAAGGCCTTGATTTCCTTCGGATAGTCAGTCAGAATCACCGGACGTTTGAAGTGTTCTTCCACTAAGAAACGTTCGTGTTCGGAAGCCAGGTCCACTCCCCAGTAAACCGGGAATTCGAACTTATGTCCTTTCGCAACAGCTTCTTCAAGAATCTTGATACCGTCTGTATAAGGCAAACGTACGAAATCATCTTTCAATACACCTTGCAGACGTTCAATCAAGCCTTTGTCGAACATATCGTTCAGGAACTTCACATCATCCGCACAGTTATCCAACGCCCATTTCACACAATATTTGATGAACTCTTCTGCCAAGTCCATGTTGTCTGTAATGTCGTTGAAAGCCACTTCCGGCTCAATCATCCAGAACTCTGCCAAGTGGCGGGGAGTATTGGAGTTTTCGGCACGGAACGTAGGACCGAATGTGTAGATAGCTCCCAAAGCAGTAGCTGCCAACTCACCTTCCAGCTGACCGGAAACAGTCAGACTTGCCTGCTTACCGAAGAAATCATCTTCGTATGAGATAGAACCTCTCTCGTCTTTCTTCAAGTCATACAGGTTCATGGTAGTCACCTGGAACATCTGTCCGGCACCTTCACAATCGGAAGCCGTAATGATCGGCGTATGGAAATAGAAGAAGCCCTTTTCATGGAAGAACTTGTGAATAGCAATCGCCATGTTGTGACGGATGCGGAACACTGCACCGAATGTATTGGTACGCGGACGCAAGTGAGCAATCTCGCGCAAGAATTCCATAGAGTGGCCTTTCTTCTGTAATGGATATGTATTATCGCAAGTACCCAGCACTTCGATTTCACGAGCCTGTACTTCCACTTTCTGACCGGAACCTACTGATTCTACCATTTCTCCGTTCACGCTGATACAAGCGCCGGTAGTAATCAGTTTCAGCATCTCTTCATCGAAACCAGCCAAATCTACTACGATCTGCAAATTATTTATTGTAGAACCGTCATTCAGTGCGATAAAGTTTACTTGTTTGCTACCTCTACGGGTGCGAACCCATCCTTTCACATTGACCATAGCGCCAATATCTGTGCGCTTCAACAGGTCAACAATTTTTGTTCTACCAATCTTTTCCATTTAACTTTTTCTTTTTAGATACAAGAAGACGAGGTTTCAAATGCAGGATGAATTCTTTCCTGCTTTCTTTCCCCGTCCTCTGTCAAGTTGTTATTTATTGACTTATTACTCAAACGAACCCATGCGGAGGTAGTTTACTTCTGCTTCCGACAGGTAACGCCAGTCTCCGCGACGCAGACCTTTTTTGGTCAGCCCGGCGAAGAATACACGGTCGAGTTTTACTACTTTATAACCCAGTGATTCGAAAATACGGCGAACGATACGGTTCTTACCGGAGTGAATTTCGATACCTACCTGGTCTTTCTTGAAATCATCTGTATAGCTGATTGCATCTGCATGGATTTCACCATCTTCCAACTGGATACCAGCTGCAATCTGCTCCATATCTGCTTTAGTCAGGTTCTTGTCCAGATGAACATGATAAATTTTCTTCTTCAGGAATTTCGGGTGTGTCAGCTTGGAAGCCAGATCACCGTCATTCGTCAGTAACAGTACACCAGTCGTGTTACGGTCCAGACGTCCTACCGGATAAATACGTTCGTTGCAAGCGCCTTTCACCAAATCCATTACTGTACGGCGTTCCTGCGGATCGTCCGATGTAGTAACGGTATCTTTCGGTTTATTCAGCAATACGTATACCTTGCGTTCGATGCTTACCGGTTCGTCGTGGAACTTAACCACATCCGAACGTTTGATCTTCGTACCCAATTCCGTTACCACTTCACCGTTTACAGAAACCACACCTGCTGTGATAAATTCATCAGCCTCACGACGGGAGCAAACACCTGCGTTAGCCAGGAACTTATTCAGACGAATCGGTTCATTCGGATCAACGAACTGTTCCTTGTACTCGATCTGTTTCTTTACGCTATACTTAGCGTTCGGATCATAATCGCCGGTACGCGGACGAGGACGATATCCTCCTTGACGGTCGTTATTATATCTCGGACGATAACCTCCACCGCCGTTGTTGCTGCGATAGCCGCCACCTTCACCGTTATTGAAACGGGGACGATACGGACGATCACCACCTTCACGGTTGTAAGAAGGACGTTGAGGACGGTCGCCACCTTCACCGTTATTAAAGCGGGGACGGTAAGGACGGTCGCCACCTTCACGGTTGTAGGAAGGACGTTGAGGACGGTCGCCATAAGACGGACGCTCACCACCTTCGCCGCTATTGAAACGGGGACGTTGAGGACGGTCATAAGAACCACCTTCACGATTGTAAGAAGGACGTTGAGGACGATCATAAGAACCACCTTCGCGGTTGTAAGGACGTTGCGGGCGTTCGCCTCCTTCATTGTTGTTATTGAAGCGAGGACGATACGGACGATCGCCACCTTCACGATTGTAAGAAGGACGTTGGGGACGGTCGCCATAAGAGCGGTCACCGTACGAACGCTGCGGGCGTTCGCCTCCTTCACTGTTGGCATTAAATCGCGGGCGATACGGACGATCCCCGCCTTCACGGTTGTAAGAAGGGCGATACGGACGTTCTCCACCTTCTCTGTTGTAAGACCTGTTACCATCACGGCCGGCACCTGTATTCTCTTCATTGAAAGAATTTTCGCGCCATTCTTCGTTTTCTGTGCTCATTTTTTTATTCGAATAAAATTAGACTTTGGCCTCACGGCCTATTTAAAAAACACGTTTATTATATAAGTAAACAATTAAAGCCCCGTATATGTATGGGGAGTGATTGCTCTTAACTCTTTTTTAATATCTTCGCTTACATTCAATTCTTCGATAAACTCTTTAATAGAACTTTCTGTAATAGCTTGGTTGGTGCGGGTTAACGCTTTCAAAGCTTCATACGGATGCGGATAAGCCTCACGGCGCAGGATTGTCTGAATAGCTTCTGCCACTACACTCCAGCAGTTATCCAAATCACGATAAATAGCCGGTTCGTTCAATAACAGTTTGCGCAATCCCTTCAAAGAACTCTGGATGGCAATCACGATGTGACCGAAAGGTACACCGACATTACGCAACACCGTTGAGTCTGTCAAGTCACGCTGCAAACGGGAAACAGGAAGCTTCACAGCCAAATGTTCCAGAATAGACGTTGCTATGCCCAGGTTACCTTCCGCATTTTCAAAGTCAATCGGATTCACTTTATGCGGCATGGCACTCGAGCCTACTTCTCCGGCTTTGATCTTCTGCTTGAAGTACTCCATAGAGATATACTGCCAGAAGTCACGATTCATATCCACCATAATGGTATTGATACGCTTCATAGCATCAAAAACAGCAGAGAGGTTATCATAGTTCGAAATCTGCGTTGTATATTCTTCGCGTTCCAGTCCCAGCTTTTCTGCAACAAACCGATTGCCGAATTGTTTCCAGTCATATTGAGGATAAGCCACGTGATGCGCATTGTAGTTTCCGGTAGCACCGCCAAACTTAGCAGTAAGCGGACATGCTTTCAACATAGCCAACTGACGTTCGAGACGGTAAACAAATACCATCACTTCTTTACCCAGACGGGTAGGAGAAGCCGGCTGACCGTGAGTTTTGGCAAGCATCGGAATGTTAGCCCATTCTGTCGCATAGGTTTTCAACTGTGCAATCAGCTCTTCAATCAACGGGTAATAAACCTGCTCCAATGCCTCTTTGATAGAAAGAGGAACAGACGTATTGTTAATATCCTGAGAAGTCAGTCCGAAGTGGATAAACTCTTTATAGTCATCCATTCCGCCCATTTTGTCAAACTCTTCTTTCAGGAAGTATTCTACGGCTTTCACATCGTGGTTAGTTACACTTTCGATATCTTTAATGCGTTGTGCGTCTGCTTCGGAGAAGTTACGGTAGATATTCCGTAAAGTTTCAAACACGCTACTATCGATTCCTTTCAATTGCGGCAAAGGAAGTTCGCACAAGGTGATAAAATACTCCACCTCTACCTGTACACGGTATTTAATCAGTGCAAATTCAGAGAAATAAGCTGCCAAAGCTTTAGTTTTGCCTCTATATCGACCATCAATCGGGGATATGGCCGTTAATACATCAAGTTCCATACGTTTTCTTAGATAATTATCAGACTGCAAAATTAACTCTTTTTCCTGAGTTATAAGGTAAAAGGAGAAAGAAAGTTTGTATAAAAGAGGTAAGAAATAAAAAAAGTCTCACGAATTTCTTCGTAAGACTTCCTTTTTTGTGTGGGCGTTGACGGATTCGAACCGCCG
>ERZ779820.1238-NODE-1238-length-16169-cov-2.724649_pt1 | contig 16169 bp, 11 predicted proteins | sample MGYA00511563_ERZ779820 | MGnify/ENA primary metagenome ERZ779820 (study PRJEB29588, sample SAMEA1964852) | human gut metagenome | biome: human gut; feature: human-associated habitat; material: faeces | place: Denmark | collected 2008/2010 ...
GTCGGCATTGTTTCGATATTCAGGCCGATGGCTGTTGTCTTTCCGCCAAATCCCTGCGGTCCGATTCCAAGTTTGTTTACTTTCTCAAGCATTTCTTTCTCAAGGTCTGCATAAAATGGATCCGGATTCTGGGAATCCAGTGGTCTCATCAATGCTTTCTTTGCAAGAAGCGCACATTTATCAAATGTACCGCCGATACCAACGCCAACTACCATTGGAGGGCATGGGTTAGGACCTGCTGTCTCTACTACTTCAAGGATAAAGTCCTTGATTCCCTGCAATCCTGCGGATGGTTTGAACATACGAATCTGACTCATGTTCTCACTTCCGAAACCTTTCGGTCCTACTGTGATCTTAACTTTATCGCCAGGAACGATTTCTGTGTAAATCATAGCCGGTGTATTGTCCCCTGTGTTTCCACGGCGTACCGGGTCTTTTACTACAGATTTTCTTAAATATCCTTTGTCGTATCCGCGGCGTACACCTTCATTGATCGCATCGGTGAGATCTCCGCCAACAAAATGTACATCCTGTCCTATTTCAAGGAATACACATGCCATTCCTGTATCCTGGCAGATCGGCACGTTCTCGTTATCTGCAATATCAAAATTCTCAATAATATTGTCAAGGATACCCTTGGCAATCTCTCCGTCTTCGCATGCGCGGCATGTTTTGATCGCACATTTTACGTCTTCCGGAAGATGTTCATTTGCTTCGATACAGAGTTTTTCGATGACATCTGTAAGTCTGCTTACTTCTACTTCACGCATTCTGGTAAGCTCCCTTCTTTCATTTGGGGATATTCACCGGGAGGTGACATATCCCTTTTGCATTATATCAAAGGCTCCCGGTACCGGTAATCCCTTATCGATACCGGGAGCTCTTTTTTACATTCTGAGTATCTTATTAGCGCTGTTCGTGACGAGCGTATTTTGGAAGCAGTAATGGAGATACCTTATCAGTATGTACGCCTGCTTTGTCCAGTTCATCTGCATATTTGTAGATATAATCCAGGTTCATTTCACCAAGCTCTACGTTCTTGCATTTTGCAGCTGCTTTTTTACCTGCATTTCTTCCGAATACGATAACATCCAGAAGAGAGTTACCCATCAGTCTGTTTCTTCCGTGGATTCCACCTGCGGCTTCTCCTGCAACTAACAGGTTTGGAATTTCTTTTGTGAATCCGTCTCCGTTAATCTCAAGACCACCGTTCTGGTAGTGAAGTGTCGGATAAATAACGATAGGAACTTTTCTCATATCAATGCCGTAGTTCATGTACATACGGAACATAGCCGGGATTCTCTTTTCGATGGTTCCTTCGCCACCGAGGATCTCGATCATCGGAGTATCCAGCCAAACGCCCTGACCACCCGGTGTATTTACCTGGTTGCCACGACGGCATTCACGGATAACGGTTGCAGCGGTTACGTCACGGGTTTCCAGTGGATTCATGAAAACTTCGCCCTTTACGTTTACCAGCTTTGCACCCAGAGAACGTACCTTTTCGGTTACCAGTGCACCGAAAATCTGTTCTGGGAAAGCAGCACCTGTCGGGTGATACTGCAAGGTGTACTGTTCCCGCAACGGAGCACCAACACGATATGCCAGTACCAGACCGTCAGCAGTTGCACCGTAGTGGTTAGAAGTCGGGAAGCCCTGATAGTGCATTCTACCTGCACCGCCAGTTGCAATGATAACAACCTTTGCCTTTGCAATCAGGATTTCCTTGGTTTCCATGTTCAGCAGAACTGCACCTGCACAATGACCCTTGTCATCCAGAATCAGTTCAATTGCAGAAGTGAAGTCGATAACCGGAATCTGACGGTTCAGGACTTCATCTCTCAGTGTACGCATGATTTCTGCACCGGAATAGTCCTTTGCAGCATGCATTCTCTTTCTGGAAGTACCGCCACCATGTGTGGTGATCATGTTGCCGTCCTTGTCCTTATCGAATTCAACGCCCAGCTTGTTCAGCCACTGAATGCAATCCGGAGCTTCAGTTACGAGCTTATAAACGAGTTCCTTGTCTGCTGCGAAGTGACCGCCGCCGAAAGCATCCAAAAAGTGCTGTGCCGGGGAATCGTTCGGCTTGTCAGCAGCCTGAATACCACCTTCTGCCATCATGGTATTTGCATCACCAATTCTCAGCTTGGTTACCATCATAACTCTCTGACCTGCTTCGTCTGCTTCGATTGCAGCAGATGCACCAGCACCGCCGCCGCCGATAATCAAAACATCGGTTTCATAATCCGGGCAGGAAAGATCCGGGAGATGATCCTTTAACCGGCTATCGGACTGCAACAGCTTAACCAGTTCCTTCGGTGCTTTTTCACCCTTGTTCGGGCCAACGCTCAGTGTATCGAACTGATCTGCACGATAGTCCGGGTGGTTTTCCTTCAGAACCTGATCCTTTTCTTCTGCGGACATTCTTCTTGGTTCCATTGCCGCATTTGCTTCTCTTGCAGCTTCTACCAGCTTAATGGATTCCAGCATTTCTTCTGTATACATGACGCCGCACCTCCTTACTTCTCAATCTCACGATTATTGTACATTTCACGGATTTCTGCATCAGACAGTGCCATATTTGCACGAATGGCTTCTTCGCACTTACCTTCTGCAATTTCTTCAACCCGTTCCTTCAAGTGCTTGCATTCCGGTTCGATGTACTTACCATTCAACCGTCTTGCCAGCATTGCAACCTGTGGATGAGAAATACCAGCTGGGCAACGGGAAGAACAGCATCCGCACATTACGCAGTCGAACGATTCTTCTGCACACTTTGCATATTCGCCACGCTGTGCATATGCAATATACTGCATAACGTTCAATCCCTGTGTACAGCTATTGGTACAGGAATTACATCCGATACAAGAATAAATTTCCGGATACAGCTGCATCATGAGCTGTTCGGTCGGCTTTACTTCTTCGATATTGTACAGTTCCTTGATCAGCGGGTAGAACGGCAGCTGTGTCAGATACATGCCTTCTTCCACCTGTGTGGAACATGCAAGACATACCTTCAGTTCTCTGTCGCCCTTGATTCTATAAACGGTTGCACAAGCACCGCAGAAGCCGTTCCGGCATCCGCAGCCTCTGATCAGTTTATAACCGGCATATTCAAACGCTTTCATGATGGTCAGGCTTGCTGGAACCTTGTACTGTTTGCCCATAATGAAAACATTAACCATCTGTTCCATGTGAATTCTCCTTTTCCATTAATATTCGTTCGGCAATGTAGACAATTCGTCAAAACGGAAAACCGGACCATCTTTGCAGACATACTTATTTCCGATGTTGCAACGACCGCATTTTCCGATTGCACACTTCATCCGCAATTCCATTGTAGTGTAAACCTGAGATTCCTGGAATCCCATCTTCTTCAAGCCATCCAGTGTAAACTTGATCATGATCGGAGGTCCGCAGATCAAGACTGTCCGGCTCAGATCCGGCTTCAGTTCTTCTACAAAGCTCGGAATAAATCCAACATGGCCATCCCAGCCTTCCTGCGGACGGTCAATAGTCAGATCTACTCTTACATTTTCATCGGTCTGCCATTCGTTCAGAATTTCCTGATAGTCTACCAGGTCATCTGCTGAACGAGAACCATAGATGATGTGTACGCTGCCGTAATTGTCCTTCTTGTCCCGTACATAGTTGATAACAGAACGCAACGGAGCCAAGCCGATACCACCGGCGATAAACAGCAGGTCTTTTCCCTTCAGAGCGGATTCCACCGGGAAGCCGTTTCCGTACGGTCCACGGATGGTAATCTGCTGTCCAACATCCATCATGTGCAGCCAGCTGGTCAGGCAGCCGCACTTCTTGATGCTGAATTCCATAAATTCTTCATTGGTCGGCGAAGATGTGATGGAGAACATCCCTTCTCCGACACCCGGTACAGACAGCATTGCACACTGCCCCGGAATGTGTTCAAACACCTTTTTACCGTCCAAACCAACGACACGGAAAGTCTTGACATCTGGGGTATCCACACGAATATCTGTTACCACACCGATTTTCGGAATTAAAGTTTCTGGTCTCATCCTTTTTATCCCTCCAGTGCTTTCATAACTTTCACGATGTTCATGGAAATCGGACAGCTTCTCAGGCATCTGCCGCAGCCGACACAACCAAATACACCGTTATTATTTGCTGGATAATAAACCAGCTTATGCATAAACCGCTGACGGAACCGCTGCATCTGTGTATTACGGGTGTTACCATGTGCACACAGGGTAAAGTCCGAATACATACAGCTATCCCAACAACGGAAACGCTGTACACCATGACCGGTATCATAGTCCCGGATATCATAGCACTGGCAAGTCGGGCATACAAACGTACAAGTACCGCACGCCAGACAGGATTCTGACAGAGATTCCCACTTATCAGAATTGAACAATGCCATCAGCTTATCGCCGCCGAACGATTCTGTGGAAAGGTTGCCAAGCGGCAGCTTGTCCAGAATGGTTTGCAGCTTTTCCTTTTCAGAATCTGCTGCATCGTCAGCAGCATCTTCCAACAGACTCAGAGAAGCGAGCAGTGCTTCACCCTTTTCGGTATTTGCCTGCAACAGCAATTCATCGTCTGTCATCCAGCAAGCAACGTCACCGCCTGGATTGGTTGCATCAATGCCGAATGCCTTACAGAAACAAGTTTCTGTCGGCTTCTTACAGGACAGGGTTACAACAACACCGTGTTCCCGTCTGGATGCATAGTAGCTGTCAACTGGGTCTGCCAAATAAACGGTATCCAGAATTTCAAAGCTCTTTGCATCACAAGCACGAACGCCGAAAATTACGAAATCTTCAGTTTCTTTCCGGATGTCTTCTACTTCGATGTTCTTTCCGGACACCTTAAATGCAGCCAGTGTTTCTACCTGTGGAAAGAAGAAATCTTTTGCACTCCGCAAGGTGTTGTATGCCTTGCTCATTGCAGTGCCTTCTGTCCAAAGTTTGAATTCTGCACCCTTTGCACCGTCAACCGGCAAATACAGATTCTTAGAAGCAGCAACAGCGGCAAAAAATTCATCCAGTTTGCTCAGAGAAATTTTTTTCATTACTTGCTCGCCTCCTTTGTATAAACAATGCTCGGTTCACAGTCTTCCTTTGTAAAGTTTACGAGCGGTGCACGGCTTCCAGCTTCTTCACCAGCCTGATATTCGCCGTAGCATTCGTTCATTTCCTTGATAAACTTCCGGTTCAGCAAATGCAGCGGAATGTGCTGTGGACATACTCTGGAGCATTCTCCACAGTCTGTACATCTGCCAGCGACATGGAATGCACGGATGATATGGAACATGTTTTCTTCAAAGGAATCCGCAGCGGCTTTTTGGGAAATACCAGACTTCGGATTATCGAAAACGCACTGTTCACAGGTACATGCCGGGCAGATATTCCGACAGGCATTGCAGCGGATACACTTGGAAAGTTCATTTCTCCAGAATGCAAACCGTTCATCCGGTGTCATTGCTTCCAGTTCTGCAACCTGATCAAATCTACCGCAATCCGGATTTACTTCCCCGTTTTCGCCCATCATTTCATCATAGGCAACAACTTTCTTGCTCTTGCAGGTCACGCAGCGTTCTGCAATGACATCTGCCTTCTGGAACTGCAAATCGCCATAGAATGTGGAAACAGTAATCTGATCGCCGTCTGTGGTGATACCGGTTACCCCTTCTGCACCCTTTGCACGCAGCTTGCTTTCATCGACTTTACCATCACATGGAATACCGATGATATAAACCTTTTCCCGATCAATCCGGTGTTCGGTCAACAGCTGGTTAAAGCTGTAAGAATCACATGGCTTCAGGAATACCAGTGTTTTGCCGTCTTTCTTGGAGAGAGCAACCAAATACTTGGAAAGATTGCTTGCACAAAAATCATTGTATACAAAATTGCTCAATGCTTCTGCTGATTCAAAAACAGCCGGAGTTGGGTCATAGGCAAATTCCCCGTTTTTCCAGCCCAGTACCCGAACAACGGTACCGTCTGCAAGCAATTCGGAGGCTCTTTTTACCATTCCTTCTTGCATCTCAGATCCTCCAATCTCTTATTTTCGCCCAGCTTGAGAATGGTTTCAGTGAACTCATTCATGGTTTCTGCAAACTTTGCACCTTCTGCAGCGGAAACCCATTCTACTCTGGTTCTCTCTTTTTCAATTCCGAGGTAATTCAACATCGAGAAGAGCATGGTCATTCTCCGACGTGCGTAGTAGTTACCAGTGGTATAGTGGCAGTCACCCGGATGGCATCCGCAGAGGATGACTCCGTCAGCGCCCTTCTGGAATGCTCTTAAGATGAAGAGCGGATTGACACGGCAGGAACATGGAACACGGATGATCTTTACGTCTGCCGGATAGGAAAGACGGCTGGAACCTGCTAGGTCTGCTCCTGCGTAGGAGCACCAGTTGCAGCAGAATGCCACGATGACTGGCTTAAATTCTTTGTTTTCGTTGTTATCTATCGGCATATTGCATCTACCTCCGCGAGAATTTGTCTATTGGAGAATCCTTTCAGGTCCATAGCGCCGGACGGACATGCAACGGTACATGCACCGCATCCATGGCAAAGTGCGCCGTTAACGACTGCCACATGTCTGGTTTCACGGATTCCATGGTCGTTGACCTGACGGTCTTCGTAGGAAATTGCGCCGTATGGGCAGACTTTTTCACAGGATGCACATCCATTACAGAACAGCGGATTGGATTCTGCTGTACACGGGTTGGTGGTCAGTTTGTCTTTTGCCAGCAGTCCGACTACTTTGACAGCAGCAGCTCCTGCCTGTGCAACGGTCTCCGGGATATCTTTCGGTCCCTGGCATACGCCGGAGAGGAAGACACCTGCGGTCGGGGACTCTACCGGACGCAGTTTTGCGTGTGCCTCAGTAAAGAAATCGTTGGTATCCATACTTGCAGTCAGCATGGTAGCCAGTTTTCTTGCATCTTTGCTCGGCTCGATAGCAGTTGCAAGGACAACAAGGTCTGCTTCCATTTTGATCTGACGGTTGTCAAGCAGGTCGGAACCCTGTACCAGAAGACGTCCGTTCGGAGCCTCGGATACTTTTCCTACCTGGCCTTTGATGTAGTCTACATTGAACTCTTCTACCGCACGGCGATAGAACTCATCGAAGTTTTTACCCGGGGTACGAACATCAATGTAGAAGACATGTACGTTGACATCCGGATAATGGTCACGCACCAGCATAGCCTGTTTTGCGGTGTACATACAGCAGATCTTGGAGCAGTAGCTCTTTCCTCTGCAGGTCACGTCACGGGAACCGACACACTGGATAAATACGATATCCTTCGGATGCTCGCCGTTGGAAAGACGTACTACTTTACCGCCTGTCGGGCCGGCAGCATTCATCAGACGCTCCATCTCAAGGGAGGTAATTACGTCTTTGCTCTGGTTGTAATAATATTCGTCAAACTTGTCCAGACTGATGGTATCGAAACCAGTTGCCACAACAATTGCGCCGTACTCTCTGGTGATTACTTCATCTTTCTGGTCGTAGTTTACTGCACCTGCTGCACAGACTTTGGAGCAGATACCGCATTTTCCGGTTTTGAAGTGGATACAGTTTGCAGTATCAATAACCGGTACGTTCGGAACTGCCTGTGCGAACGGTGTGTAGATTGCAGTACGGTTGGACAGGCCTCTGTTGAACTCGCTCAGGTTCTTCTTGGAAGGACATTTCTCCTGACAGAGTCCGCATCCGGTACATTTGTCCATATCTACGTATCTTGCTTTCTTACGGATGTCTACTTTGAAATCACCGACGAATCCGCCAACGCTCTCTACCTCGCTGTAGGTATAGATGTTGATCTTCTCATGCGCGTTTACCTCTCCCATACGAGGAGTCAGGATACAGGAAGAACAGTCGAGGGTCGGGAATGTCTTGTCAAGCTGTGACATTCTTCCGCCGATACTCGGGGTCTTCTCTACGATATCTACTTCATAGCCTGCATCTGCGATATCCAGTGCAGTCTGAATACCTGCGATACCGCCTCCGATCACCAGCGCACGTTTTACAACGCGGCTCTCGCCCGGGGTAAGCGGGGTATCCAGCATAACTTTAGCAACGGCTGCACGGGCCAGAATTACGGCCTTCTCGGTAGCCTCTTCCATGTCTTTATGAATCCAGGAACACTGCTCACGAATGTTTGCAATCTCCAGCTGATACGGGTTCAGGCCCGCTTTTTCTGCTGCTTTGCGGAACGTTCCTTCATGCATACGCGGAGAGCAGGAACAGATGACAACGCCGGTCAGATGCTCATTCTGAATGGCATCGATCACTTTCTGCTGACCTGTTTCGGAACACATATACTGATAATCCTCTGCATGAACAACACCCGGCTCTTTGCTGATGACGTCAACAACTTTTTTGACATCAACCGTAGCCGCAATATTTGTACCGCAGTGGCAGACAAATACTCCTATTCTTTGCACTTTTCTCTCACCTTTCTGTGGATGGGTTGTTTTTTACTTTCTATATTTACGGAATGCACTCATCAGAAGCTGCTGCGGAGTCTCATCATCCAGAAGAGCCGGAATTTCATCCGGAGAAAGATAATTCTCTCCTCTCTGACGGATCACGGAAAGACGAACTGCCTCGATCAGTTTGGCAGGTTTTACGTCTCTTGGACAGCGCTCTACACATGCGAAGCAGGAGAGGCATTTCCAGATGGACTTGGAGTTCATCAGTGCTTCCACATCGCCGTTCTGTACGTAAGATACAAACTGATGCGGACGGATGTCCATTTCGTTATAAGCAGGACAGGATGCGGAACATTTACCGCATTTCATACATTTTCTGGTATCCACACCGGCGATGGCACGGATTTCATCGGATGTTGCAATTTTCATGCCTGCACCTCCTCTTTGATGCCGAGTGCTTCTGCAAGAAGCTCGGTAAAGTAGGTAACCGGAAGACCTTCTTTTGTTCCGTTATTGCGCAGGTTGTACATGCAAAGCGGACATGCAGTGATCAGTTCTTCTGCTCCTTTGTAGGATGCGGATGCCATGATCTGGTCTACCATGTTGGATGCCATTTTCTTTTCTTTGAGGGATATGTAGCCGCCGCAGCACTCATTTCTCATCGGATATACGACCGGTGTTGCGCCAAGGGCCTTGATAAAGTCTTCAATGATTGTCGGATTTTCCGGATCGTCAAACTGCATTGTGGTGCTCGGACGAAGCAGCATACAGCCGTAATATGCGCCGATTTTTCTTCCTTTTAATGGATTTACCACTTTCTCTTTGATCTTGTCAAATCCAACGACGTCACGCAGCACTTCCAGATAATGAAGTACTTTCGTTTCGCCAAGATATGGCTCGGAAAGAGCCATGTAGTTGTTTACTTTTGTCTGAATGTCTTCTACATTCGCCATGTCATCGTTTACGCGTTTGATCACGTGATGACAGGCAGAGCAGATTGTTACCAGATCCTGGCCCTTTTCTTTGGCCTGATTAAGAGCACGTACAGAAGAAAGCTTCGTAGCAATTTCGTCAGTTCCCAGAGGATAAACACCTCCGCAGCACTGCCAGTCTTCGATCTCTTCCAGTTCAAACCCAAGTGCTCTGGCGCTGGCTCTGGCATATTCGTCCAGATCTTTCGCCTTGTTTCTCAGGGTACAACCCGGATAATAACTGTACTTCATACTTAACATTATCCTTTCTTAGTTGTTCAGATAAATTCATGTTGCTCAAATAATGATATCAGGGTCCAAAAGCAATTTGCCCCGATATATAGCGCCCGTAAATAACAGTCGCTAGTCCTTGTCTTTTTTTTAACAATATATGGACAAAAATATAAATCAAGTCTAATACAATTACTTTTTATATCTTTGTTGAGACATAGAAAATAAAAGAGTTCGCACACCCTTCCTCCGCAATTAAAGGAGTGTATCAGCTCGATTTCCGAAAAATATTATATCATATTGACAACATTTTAACAAGAGGTTTTTGATAATTTTTTTTATCACGCATCATTGCTCAATTCTTCTGATCTAAATTAATCTTTTTCAGGCAGATAAAATCTTCCGCTTTTCTATTTACTCACAATCATAGTATCTTTCAAAAAATTAATAAAAATATTATTTATATATTTTTTTGCTTTTGATATATGTAAGCCAAAATTCGTCTGTTTCCGCTTACAGTACAGAATTTTGGCTAATAATTAAAAAGGAGTAAACAGTAATATGGATTCAGAAGAACAGGCTGTACCTGTACTTCTGAATGTTTTGTCTGATATATTATTAATTAAGGTCAATCTGAGCAATAATTTCTTTCAGTGCATCTGCACTCTTCTTAAGCTGTTCGATCTCAGCTTTTGTCATTCTCATTGGAACTTTGCCCTGTACACCATTTGGTCCTACCAGAGTTAATGTACTCAGGCATACATCATCGATTCCGTACTCTCCATGCATCATAGTAGATACTGTAGAGATAGACTCTGAAGAAGATACAAGAAGGCTGCAAAGTTTGCATACAGAAGAGGATACTGCATAGAAAGTTGCACCTTTCTTGGAAATGATCTCACCGCCAGATTTCTGTACATACTGAAGCATTGCTTCTTTATCAATCGGTTCAATATCCTTACCGAGTTTCTTCTCAAGGTCGTAATATTCATCCACACTTACACCTGAAATATAGGCACCAGACCACGGAATAAAGGATGTATCTCCATGCTCACCGAATACATAGGCATGGATATTACTCTGTGCAATCTGGAAATGTTCGGATAATCCGCAGCGCAGACGTGCAGAGTCAAGAATTGTACCAGAACCAAGGATCTGGTTTTCTGGAAGTCCGGAAATCTTTGTAAATACATAAGTCATGATATCAACCGGATTGCTTACGATCAGATAAAGGGCATTTGGAGCTGCCTTTACGATCTCCGGTGTGATAGATTTGAGGATATTTACATTTGTCTGTGTAAGTTCAAGTCTTGTCTGTCCTGGTTTACGGGCAATACCGGATGTGATGATAACGATGTCAGAATCCCTAGCATCTTCGTAGTCTCCGGCAATGATAGAGATAGGATCTCTGAAGCAGGTTCCCTGGATAATATCCAGAACTTCACCTTCTGCTTTCTTTTTGTTGATATCGATCAGAACAATTTCAGATGCGATATCCTGGCTTGATAAAGTGTACGCGATGGTAGATCCGACGCTGCCGGCTCCAATGATAGTAATTTTACTGCTCATAATCTTAATACTCCTTTTCTCCTAACAAAATTGACGTCTTAATGATAACACATTGTCAAAAAATTGACAAGAACTTTTGTACAGAAATCTGAACAATTTTTTCGTTTAAATATTTGTTTGGAAGCATAAAATTGTTTGTTAGTTTGATATAATTTTCACATTTTCCTATTGGAGTAGATACTTGCACGAACAAATCCCCAACCACTGCTTATTGCTTTTTGCAATTTAAGCAGTGGTTGGGGATTTCCCTGATTTTTGATTCGGTTAAGTACAGTATCTGAAAGCTTTATCTGTCAGAATACGTGCAAAGATTAGCCCTAATGGCAACGCTGCAATGATAAGGATCGCAGACGCAAACCAGGATGCAGCTACTGATAATGACATAATACCAAGATTATAAAATCCTCTGTATAAATATAATCCCGGAACCATGATAACGATTGAGGGAACTGTTACAGATATCCTTGGATATCCGACTTTATTCTTCAGCAGGGACGCCAGAAGTCCCGCAGTAAGTGCACCAATAAATGCGGCTGCAGCAGGAGGAATATTTGCAAGGTCTACCAGTTCCAGTCTCAGAGTATTGGCAACTGCTCCTATCCCGGCTGCTGCGACTGCCAGACGAACCGGGCTGTTAAACATGATAGAGAATCCAAACACTCCGCAGAAACTTGCAAGAAGCCTGAATAAGATCCACTGCTCTGTTGACAGTGAAAGTTTTATAAAATCTACAGGTTTCAAATGCAGGATCAGTGCCATGATCCATGCTGACATAGTAGCTACCAGAATAACGATCAAAGCATAAGTCAGACGTTCTATTCCTGAACGCATATCCAGTTTTGCAAGGTCAATACCACTGGTAATAAACGGAAATCCCGGTATGATAAAGAGCATTGCACAGATATATCCCGCTTCGTGCTGAACAGAAATACCAAATAATATTTCTCCAAGTTTGAGCAGACCTGCATATGCAAAACATGCCAGAGATACAGAAGACACAATACATAAGAACAATGTAAAATGGTGTTTGGTCAGTTTGCAACGGAGATAATTTCCAATTCCTGCCCCGACAAATGCACAGAACATCTCAATCGGACCGCCCCCAAGAAGGAATGTAAATCCGCAGCATGCGATCGCTGCAGCAAGTCCCAGTGCAGGCGGGGAATATAGACCATGTGTTTTTTCAATATTGTCAAGAAATGTATGCAGCTGTTCTCCTGACATATGTTTTCCTTCTTTTTCAAAGTTTCGGATAAAGTGTTCCAGACGATTTAACTTCAAAGTATTTACGCCTGTATTAGTCAGGCACAACGACTGGGTAAAACCATTTTCTCCGTCATAACATGTATATTCAATGGACATCAGACCAATATCCTCCGTACACGTAATGCCAAGTGCTTCTGCCAGTGTATTCATGGAACTTCTCACTCTCCATGCTCCGGTACCGCATGAGAGAAACATAATCCCCACACGTCCGATAATGGATGCTTTCTCTGCGATGCTGGAATCTACAACTGGTATATTTCCCCCATTTTCATCTGTATACTCATGCCAGGCAACATCCATATGGTTCTTTTTAATCACTTCCTGCGGCATTTTTCTCACTTCCTCATTCTATATTGTCAATCGGATAAAATCATCCGCTTTGCTACTTGCTTGATTTGTTAAAGCTGCAGACTGTCATTTCCTGCTTTCTCCATCATTTTCTCTCTGCATGCCAGTACGATTCCGTCAATCTCGTCTAAATGCTGCAGCATTTTTTTCTCAAATTCATGGATAGGAAGAAGAATTCCAATTTCATCATAGGGTTTATCCGGATTCTCTTTCTTCAGACCTGTTTCCTGTCCGTAGTATACCATGGCTCTTGGGGCTTCTTCCTGAATCTTCTGGAAAGCATCCCATACAACGGCATATGCCTGTGCTTCTGTCAGACCCAGTTTACAGGTGTCGGGAAGTGCATAAAGAGCCAGGACACCACGTTTACGGTTATCTTTTTCTTCTGTAATGTTCAGACCTTCTGTATAGGTACGGACAAGATCATAACCATCTGCAAGATACAGCGCAGATCTGGGGGCACATTCATGATGTTCATATGTTTCCTTGAATTTTGCATATTCTCTGGCGGAAACCTTTTCCCCGGGAAGAAGTTCTCCGGCTGCATCTGTAAGGAGCACCGGGTTCTCTCCTGCTTTTCCGTGGAATTTCTTCGGGATCAGATAAGCCTCCCTTAACAGGTCAAACATACTTCTGCCGCATAATTCCAACAGCAGTGCACTGATATCACCGTTCTGGTACGCATGAAACAATACCTGCAGGAAATGATCTCTGTCATTATCTGTCAGACGATGGTCATCATCTATATGGTCATAAAAAACTCCGCTTAATCGTCCGGATGCTTCCGGCGAAGCCAAAATTTTAGAAAAAATTGTTTCTACTGCTTCTTCTCTTGGCAAAACTGTACTCATAATTAACTTCCCCTTTCCAATCGTTTCAGATTCTTTTTTCGGTTCTCATTATAGTCTTGCTTTTAGTAATGTCAACATAAAAAGAGGGAATTTTCTGATATCAATTTTACATAGATGCAAGCTAAAAATTATATAAAAAAGACATTCCATCCACTGGGGTAAAATGTCTTTTCTCATAACTTATATGATTCTTTTGAAGTTACATTCTATATACACAGTGGAAACCATTTTTCGATTACACACTGATGTACTTTTTCTTTTTTATCATAATTGATTCCAACCAGCAAAATATCCCCTGTATACTGTTCCAATGACTCTGGATATTTTCGTTCTTTTATCTGATTCAGAGCAGTTTCTGCGTCTTTGTTCCATTTTAGCTCCACGAGTAATGCAGGATAATAGTCTCTGTACAGTGGTTTGGGGATGAAGACGAAATCTGCGAAGCCTCTTCCTGTCGGGAGTTCCCGGATTGGCTTAAAATAGTATTTTATTGCACTTAAGTAGGCAATGCTGAGTACGCTGCTCAGGGAATTCTCGTTATTGTACTGAATCACTGATGTGTATTCTGCATGGATTTTCTCTATCTGTTCAGCAACTGTTTCTGCATCCATTTCCCAGGTGGCCTCCAGTAGCTTCTCGGATTCCTGCTGGAATTCGATCAGTTCGTTCCATTTATTTCGTTTGGTGGCAGCACGAAATTCCTGACGGATTTCTTCATTGGGAATGTAAGCTCTCTGGGTTCTCTGGTCGTAGGCAAGGTAACCCAGGTGGATCAGCAGAGTCAATACATCATCTTTGTCTGCGAAGCTGACCATATCATTCTGAAATTCATTCACATTTACTTCTACAGAGGAACCGGACAGCATCTCTATAATGGATGTCCGCAGGCCATCAAAATCCATGTTGATCAGTGGCAGGATTGACAGATAGGTTCCTGTCTGTGACCAGTAGCTCTGGAATGTCCGCATAATTGTCAGATTTACTAACGCATTTGGATTATATACATGGTAATCTCCAAGACGGTAACCATCGTACCACCGCCTCACTTCTGCAAAATCTATCTCATATTTTTCACACAAATCGATTACTTCATCTTCATTAAAACCGATATATGGTGTCAATGGGCCGGCATTAAGCATTGTAAACTGGGTGAAATTATTTAAGGCAGACTGGGTTTTTAATTTCTTTATCGGTAAAATTCCGGTCAGATATGCAAGTGCGATATATTTTGATGCCTCAATTCCTTTAAACATGTTTCTGAGAAAGTCAATATACATTTCCTGTGCTGCCTGATTATGGGCTTCATCACGAATCAGAACATCCCATTCATCAATGATTACAATAAACTGTTTTCCTAATACAGTATTAATGCGTGCCATTGCTCCATATATAGTGCTGTTTTCCACCAGATTGACTTCAGGATAAGTCTCTCTTAATTCGGAAACAACGATATTCGTGATATATGAAATTAAATTCTCACTGGAACCTGCTGATATACAGCACCATTGTACATCAAAATGAATGACATCATATTTATTTAAATGTTCGTAAAAATCCGGACATTTGCTGATTTCCAGTCCTGAAAACATTTTTTCAGTGTCGCATCCTTTACTGTAATATGCAGTCAGCATATCTACAGTAACAGATTTCCCGAATCTGCGCGGACGACTGTTACATATAAACCTGGCATTTGTGCCCAATACTTTATTTGTATATTCCAATAATCCCGTTTTGTCTATATATACTTCTGAATTGACTGCACACTGAAATGCTGCAGCATTCGGATTTACAAACATACCCATTATCTCACCCTCCCTCTTTATTATTGATAGCTTTTCTGTCTTCTTATACAGCATCTTATAACCTCCTTAATAAATATGTTCAGGAGTTCCTGTCTTTTAGAAAACTCCTGCTAGAAATAAATAGTGAAAATTAAAGCATGACTTTTCTGAAAGAACAGATTCATGATCTGTATATGAATTGAGATTTGGCTGTAACTGTTGAAAATACCGGACAGTTACATAGATTTAGATAATTAGAAAATATGCTTTTGTTTATCATAGCATACCGGAACTTATTGGGCAAGAGACAAAAAAGAATCCAACGCATAAACCTATATGTTTTATGCATCAGACTCTTTTCATTTTTGATAATTATCCTGTCAGGAAAATAAACTTATCTTCCACAGCAGTTTTTATATTTCTTTCCTATAAAGTAAAAAACTCGCGTATTGCGTAAAATCTTACCCGTAAAAGAATGTTTGCTGTATAGCATGGGAAGTTTGGTACCTGATACAGTTACAGATGAGTATATCTTGTCTGTAAAGGATGCTGTCAACCACCCTATGATGTAGCGCCACTTTAGGTAATGGGTAGTTGACAGTTATACAATAGTAAGTCACAAACTCACATATGAAACATATACTAATATCGAGAACTGCAATCTATTATTGTCAGATTCCACAACAACTGCCGGAATGTCCTGTAAAATTACAGT